>JAABUK010001439.1_pt1 | contig 45345 bp, 71 predicted proteins | sample 5559141 | NCBI WGS metagenome assembly JAABUK01 (sample SAMN10711869, study PRJNA513367) | rock metagenome | isolation source: Antarctica rocks | place: Antarctica: Victoria Land, Pudding Butte nord | collected 2016-01-03 | reverse complement strand
CCAACCTACATTGATACAAGGTCACAGGGTACCTTCAGGTGAGCCTTGAGTATTGCAACAAGGGCGGTGTGGGATCATCGTACATTCATGCTGCAGCACCACATGTATTGCAGTCCCAGCTCAGGCCCAGAGCGCGTTGTATGCACCTAGGTGTCATGTGATGCATCTTGTGCAGCATGTTTATGTAATGTTCTGTGCATGTAACTGCAGGATCACAAACCACTGCAGCTCTGTCGTGAATTTCAGTTGGCGGCAGTTTGCTACAGCAGAAGAGGAGTTTGACTCTGCAGCTGCAGACATGTCAGATATTCTGAAGGAGACCAGCACGCGTCCAATGCGGCCTGACCAGCAGGGCGTGCTGGACTCTCTCTCCTCAGGTGCAGTTCAGACTCCTACACAGCTTTTGCAGCTGTCGCCCAGTGCATGTGCTGCTACCAGCACCTGGATGTCATGCTAGCCATGCATCCAGCTGCTGCCTGGCTGACATAAAGCAAATCACATGTGTAATAGGTGACTTCATGTTGGCCCAAGCGTCTCAAGCGCGTTTAATACGCTTTCACCTCCACAGTCAAGCACTTACCTTGTGTTTTGAATTGCAGAGGACGAGGATTCAGATGTAGCAGAGCTGGCTACAGCAAATTCGAAACGCAGACAGCTGGAAGGTGATCAGTACCTGTTCAGTGACATATCCTTCCAGATGAGCCCTGCACAGGGCAGCATATGGCCTGGCATGGAGGCTGAGATCACGGTCACTTTTCAGCCAGACCATGCTAGTGAGTACAAGGCGACGGCATACTGCGATGTTGGTGGTAGAGCTTCTAGGCTCCCCATCCAACTTTGTGGCACCGGCCTTGGCCCTAAGGCTGTATTCAGCTATGACCTGCTTGATGTTGGAGAAGCCTTCATCAACACTCCTCACAAATATGAGGTTGAGCTGCTGAACAGGTACGCTGTTGGCTATTGATTGCAAGATGAGCTGCTATTTGTCCGATACCACCTACGTATTTGTTGCTTGATGGCGGACAAAAAGGATTATATGCTAATCTTGTATGCTTGCATCAGCAGAGTGATTCTCAGAATGCTGCCTCACAAGCTGCTTGCTCCTGCGTGTGTGCTGCTTTCTCGTCAGTGATCATCATAACAGCGCGGTGTCTCCGCTTCTGTGCCTGGCTGGTTTGTTTTCAAGCGCTGTCTTCCTATGTGCTGCCAAAGCTGTGATCACAGTCTTGATCATTCCAGATGGTTCTTCAGCAGTGCATGCTTGCATTTGCAGGGGTCAGATTCCTGCCCAATTCAAGCTGCTGCCTTTTGACAGCCCATACGCCTCTAAGTTCAGTTTCAGACCACGTGAGGGCACCCTCGATGTTGGTGAAGTGAAGACCATTCGTGTGCAGCTGCAATCAGACTTGCTTGGAACATTTTCAGATACCTTCACATGGTCGCTGAATGGTAGCTCAGAGGCTTTGAAGCTTCAGTTCAAGGGGTCCATTGTTGGGCCAAAGTATAAGGTATGATGAGACACATGCCTCACATATGCATGCACACAATGGATTACTGGCCTGGCATTGAAACTGCTGTAAAAAAATGAGTCTAAGCATGAGCAAGTTGGCAGCAAGCTTATGATGAGCCACTGCCCTACTCTGATTGCATGGAGTTGCAAACAGACATGCAAGTGCCTGCAGGCTTTTTGTGAGTCTGCTGCATCCTTGTATCTGGCTGCTCACTGTCGAGAATGTGCTGCAGGTTGATGTAGATGCTGTTGACTTTGGGATGGTGGCATTTGGCTTCCGCTATGCAAAGGAGTTCACTTTGACCAACACATGTGCAATCCCAATGCAGTATGCTTGGCGGGTGCCGAAGGACAGTCTTGATCCTGCTCACAAGGAGTTCACGGTCAGTATAGTAAGGTTCACTGACAAGATGACTTGCACTGGCCGCAATAGCCTGTACCTGATCCTTGAAGCGGGTGTGGATCACGATCTGCATAACGATGCTTCTCTTTGTGGTGTAGAGTTATGCAGCTGTTCCTCCAGCCAAGTCTGATCAACAAGGGCATGTGCTTGCTTGCGTGTGGTCATTTTCAAGTTGCAAATGGTCCTGCGCAGGTAGTGCCTTCATCAGGCACAGTCCTGCCGTTGGGCAAGCAAGTCATGCTGGTAGAGTTCTCATCACAGAGCTTGCAGGTCTACAATGAGCATCAGCTGGCATTGGACATCATGACTGTCGGGGAGGGCCTGCTCAACATTCCCATCAAGGCTGAGTGTGTGGTTCCCATGGTCACTCCCAGCACAGATTTGCTTGATTTTGAGCAGTGCTATTTACGGTGAGACATCAACTGTATACAATTTTACTTAGCATGTCAGAAGTCAGCTACTAATGCAGCTGTGGTTGTTTGCTGCACTTAGAGACATTGCCTACATATCTGCAAAGTTGCAATTTTCTTGCTTGCAGCCTTTGATCTTCAGTCTTGCAATCAGATCATGTTCTCAAAGCAGCTTCGTATGTCACTACAGGCATCCTTACAAGCGGGTGCTGACTCTGTCAAATGGCTCCAAGCTGCCATGCAAGTGTGAGGTGATGGGACAAGAGGCTCGCAGTCAAGGCCTAGCCACCTTCACCACTTCCCCAAATTCAGGGGTGATTCCTGCCAAGGGCACTCTTGACGTAGAGGTCACTCTGCAGGCCTCACGTCTTGGCAGAATCCAGCTTCCCTTGCAGATAAAGGTGCGTTGCATTTCTTGTCTCACTTGTGCACGCAATCAGGGGTGCTTGTGGTTCTTGAACCAGCAAGGCAATACATCTATGCTGCAGCTGCATCAGGATGTCTGGTCAGTATATAATATCTTTCACAGCAAGCTGGGTTCAATGGTATCACAGACGCTATCTGCAAGCCCTCAGCAAAACTGCAATTCAATCCAATGTTCAATGTTCAATAACTGTGCCTAAGCATAGGACCTTGCACCCTATAAACCCTGTGCAATGTCAATTCCTTGAAACAATGTGTCACAGGTGTTAGGTAGCAGGAGAGGGCCGCTTGAGTGCATCATAGGCGCCACAGCAGTTGGGCCCACCCTACATTTTGGCACAGACAGCAGCAAGCTGACCTCGAAGACTGAGATTGCCTTTGGCAGCATTGACGTCCTTCAGGTGTCCTGGGTTGCTGGCCTGTCTAGCTTGTGCAACAGTACATCCAGAGGCAAACCGCACTCTAATACGTTCACCTCCTTACAGCCAATCACCACCACATACACGTATCCCATGCCCCAATGCTGACTGATCCGCTGGGACACCATACATGCATTTCCCAACAGTTACTCACTCTGCTCTTGCGCTCTGAGGAGTGTTGCTTCTTTCTGCCCATAAATGTCATGGCTGTGCAAAGAAACGATGCTGGTGTTTTGTTCAATGGTCGATTGCCTGCTTTGGTGCAGTGCTTGACCTCTGTATATGTTTCTTGTAGGCAAGGGAACATGTGCTACAAGTACACAACCCTACAGACATATTGGCCAGTCTGAAAACTCTTGTAGAAGGACGTGATTCTCCTTTCCAAGTAGCTCCAAGGGAAGCCCAATTACAGCCTCATGAGAGCATGGCTGTTAAGGTGAGCCCACCACATGTGCCTGTGAAGCTTTGACAAGGTGACCAGGCTGCACAAGCTCAATGCTGAGCAGCATGCTTGTCACAACTCAGTGCATGTCACATTATAGCAAGACCTTAGGTGATCACAACTCATGGAAGCAGACTGCTGTATACCCTGAATTTGCTGGAGACTCACATTGTGTCTCCATTGTGGAAAACATCCTCAGCCTGTGTCTGTTGACTAGGAACTTGCATTGCTGTGCACCATTAAAATTAGCCAGCTGGCAAAACCCCTTCTCTACATTGGTGGCTGTTCTTTAGGTGACTGTGCTGCTGGATGAAGCCAAGCAACATAAGGATGTGCTACACCTGTTTGTCACAGAGGGAGATGACATCACAGTCCCACTGTCAGCAACAGGATTAGGTCATGTTGTCACATGTCCAGCAATTGCTGATGGTGTGGACTTTGGGCCTCAATTCACAGGTGTGTCAATGACTGTGACATGCCAAAATATGTGCTGACCACAAACAGCCAGCAGATATGCTGCAACAACATACCACAAAATTATGCGAGTTGATGATACAGTGCTCTTTCTGATGCTTTCTGATGCTTTGCCTGTACATGAACTTGCTGTGGCACATAGCTACATGAAGTAGCTGAGGCAACTCCCTTTAAATGTCACATGTGAGTGTTTCAGCTAACAGCTGAATCTACGTGACTGTGTTTTGAGCAGCATATGCTATTTTGATGCTTCACTGTACATCAAAGGAGCTTGAGCCTCTTGGTTGCTTCATAGGTCACCGCTTCAGCAAGGATATTGTGATCCAGAACCAGGGCAAGCACCCTGTGACTTTGGCTTGGGCAAACTCCACTTTTGCTGTTGAGAAGAGCAAGCAAGCAAAGGCTCAGAAGAATGCTGGAAAGCCAAGCAGGTGATACACCAGCGCTTCCTACTTTCTTGCCTCACAACGCTGCATTGAGACCGCTGGCTCACTTTCCTGGTGCTTTTTGTGGCCAAACGTTCATGATGAGCACCCATGCTTCAATACGCTCAGACATCACGTGATGATGTAGGAGGAAGTTGCTGTTGTGGAGCCTGTCCCTGTGTATTCTGTCAACCCAGACAGGATTACCATAGCTCCAAAGTCTTCTTGCCAGCTGGAGTTTTTTGGGTTCTCAGCACAGCCAGGCCAGATTGAAGAGCGCTTCATCTGCACCCTTGGAAATGGCGTCAAGTCCAAGCAGACTGTCTTTGACATTGTAGCCAGGTCTGTTGTGAACATTGACATTGTTGCCAGGTCTGTTGTGAACATGCCTCTTGCTGCTAGCCAGCAACACCTGCAACCTCGCCAGGAGACATGCTTGACCTTGAGTGCAAGCTTTCTCTTGGAGCATGAACACAGCGCTGACACCAGTTGCTGCGGTGAAGGAGCAGCCTCAGCTCACTGCAACATGTGGCATGATGCAGGGCCAACATTGCTCCCCCAGTGCTGCAGTTCTCAGAGCGCAAGCTCGACTGGTGCTACAGCTACACTCCAGGGCAGCCTGCTCTGCCCATGAGCAGGGCCCTCACAGTGCAGAATGTGTCACCCCTCTCCATTCCATGCAGCCTGCGCACCTCACAGCCTTTCATGCTGGACCAGTCCTCCTTCCAGCTGGCACCACAGGAGGCTGTCACTGTGACCGTCACCTTTGACCCTGCTCAAAAGTGAGCTCCTTTGTATGTGTTGCAAAGCCCATGACCATGACTGTATTACAGCCATTGAGTGTGAGCTTGTCAAACTGTACTACAACTGCAGTGCAGACAGGCAGCCTAGTGCTGTGTCACAAAGCATGTCTACCACAGCATGAGCAGCAGCTTAACTTGTTGCTGCTGCAGGACTGACCTTGTGTCAGGGGTGCTGAAGCGCAAGATTGCTGTGGTGTATGCCGATGCCAGTCAGACTGACCTGGAGCTTGTTGGAGAAGTCTGCTTCCCCAACTTGCACTTTGACGTCTCGGCTGTGGAGTTTGGCAGTGTGCTGAATGACACCACCACCAGGCAGCTGGTGGTCATGAGTAACACCAGCAAGGTGGACGCCGCATTTCACTGGCAGTTTGCTGACTCAGCGGCGACTGACGGTGAGACCAGGGCAAGAGTGTTCACTGAAGTAGAAGCTCTGTTGCCAGTATGCATGAAAGGTTGACATGACTCCTTGTGTCATGCAATGATCTGTTAGTTAGCTGCACTGCAATAGCACAGCTGAGTTAGCAAAGTGCAGTGCATGCTGATGGGCCAGATGCTGACTGTCAAAACTTGTAGACAATCTTGCACCTCAGCCTTTACACACAGCTTGTTGTGATTGCCATTGCATATGCAGCTGACTTGCTTGTCTTCCATGCAGAGCGGCCACAGTCTTCTGCCTCTAACCACGCCAAAGTAGCAGTTGGTGCGTCAGCCTTTGACATTCTGCCCACTCGTGGCATATTGAAGGCTGGGGAGAGCCGTACTGTCGAATTTGCCTACTACGCCCGCCCAGGCCAGAAGGCTTCCACAAATGCTGTGTGTGAGGTGGAGGGAGGCCCAACCTACACATTGCCAGTCACAGCCGACTCCAATGCAATCAAGTATGTCTGTCCAGTTGGCGGCTGCGCACAATGTCCTGATAGACAGACTCCACATTGAGCTGAACCCATTATGCTGCTGCATCTGAGGGTTCTCAGCTGCACACACTGGGCAAGCTGCTCAGCAGCCTTGAGCAGAGCATGTTCAGCATTTTGGTCCGCTGGCCAGCAGCACCACCTGCAAGCATAAGCTGAGCCATAGGATATGTCTTTCAACTTCTGTGCCTGCGCAGGTACACTGTGGAGCCTCAGGTTGTTGACATAGGCCCAGTGCTGTTTGACAGAGCAAGTGAGAAGGAGGTCAGCATCCACAACAGGGGCAGGGTGCAGTTCACATTTGACATAGACACCAGCGGGCTGTCACAACCCAGTGTTTGTGATGTCACACCCAAGACAGGCACAGTGATGCCAGGCCAGCATGCTGTGCTGAAAGTCAAGGTTGGCCAAGCATTGCAATGACAGGGCAGCTTGTTGATTACCACTTTGCATGGCATTATTTTTTGTAGAAAATGGTGGGGCTGTATGTTCTGCTAGCAATTGCAGCACTGCATTCAGACCCACTCATGCAGCTGCCATTTTGCAAGTCTGGCTGTCATGTGCCTAGAGTCACTAGCATATTCTGACTGATGCCTTTTGCTGGACAGTCTACAATACGCCAGTGCAGCTGTCTGTATTTGCAGGTGGTGGCAGGTATGCCTGACAACATACAGGAGACCCTGAGGGTCAAGGTAGCTCACTTTGACCCTGTGACCTTGACCCTAGTGGGGCAGGGCGTCTACCCCGCATTGTCACTGACCTTGCCAAGGGTGAGGAACAAGGAGTATGATCAAGCTCTGATTGAAGCACAGGACTCACTGAGAGCTGCACAGCTCAAACCTCAGCCAGTGCCCAGGTTTGCAATCCAAGCTGCCATCTATCACGTCCTGAGCGCCTGCCAAAGCTGCTGCATACACAGTCAGCTCGCCATGCACAGAATCTTGTCGGAGTTGCAACTTAAGTCCACTCTTGGTCTGCAGCATGTTAGCTACAGTTCAGGTCAATAATTAGAAGTCTACATGACTCAGTGGGTGATCAGCCTGACCGTACTGGTTCTAGAAATGCTAATCTGAAATGTGCAGGTCTGCATCACCTCCGCCCTCCAGGGCTGGCAGGGCATCCTCTTCACCGCCCCCCAAGTCCCCTCAGAGTCCTCGCCGCACAGGGCGCTCAGAGCTCACCCCCAAGCTGCAGTTGGAGGCCGAGGCTGACCGCCTGCTGATGATCAAGCAGGTCTCCAAGCAGGTGATCTGCCACTTCAGCCAAATTCAGGGAGCAGGCTGGGCATCAACTAAGAGCATGCCTAAGATGCATGCTGTTGAACTGCTGAAGCTGTAGTAGCTGGTCTGCTACTGAGGATGCCCATTGTGCAGGTTGAGGAGGCAAGTCATTGAGCATGCGAGGGTTCCATGCAGTATTTGAATGCAGATGTAATGTCAGCAATAGTGAGTTGTGAAATGCAAGCAATGCTGCAGGCGGCACAGAGCAGACGACCATTCAGCGGTCGGCGACCTCTTGGTGGGTCGCCAATGCCCAAGGAGGTTCCTGGGAGCAAGCCTGGCACTGCACAGAGTCAACGCAGCAATTTCAGTGCAGATGGCATGCAGATGGTGGCGGCCGAATACGTGCTGGACTTTGGCCATGTCATCAAGGGCACTCAGAAGGTATCAGGCCTACCATCTGAGCTGTCTTGCTGTGTGTCTTATGCAAATTGGTGCATGAAAGGATGTAAAATATCTCCCTGATGTTAAAATGTGTTTTTACTGACCCCAGGCGTTTCTGAGTGAAATTTTCAGTCTAGAGATAACCTTTCTGAATTGAAATAGGCGTTTTGGGATTGAAAAGAGCTGCCATGTCTCCCATGGTCTCTGACTGAAGCAGACTCTGCTTCCTTGCCATGGCATCACATGCTCGGATAGACAACAACAGATTGGCTGCATATGGTGATGTTATACAGGTGCGCAAGTTCAAGGCAATCAACACAGGTAGTGTAGGTGTGACTTTTGCTGTGGACAACAAAACCCTGGAGAAATCTGGCTTCACAGTTTCTCCAGACAAGGTGCCAATGCTGACTGGGGCTCCAACACATGCCGCTCTGGAGCTGACAGTTACACTGCAGGTCAGCATGCATACTGTTGTAAACTTGCCACTGTGCAATTGCCAAGCAAAAGTTTATCTGCTTGGGCTGCTGCTCCTGCCTAATGTTGCAGTTGGCTGTTGCATTAGCTGTTGCACAACATGATCCTCAGAAAAGTCTCAGCAAAGATTATCACTGTTGCTTTTCTGCGTCCAGGCCAGCAGCAATCTGCAGTGAAAAAGGGCGCAGAGCACACATGCCCTGCGTATTACGCCAGCCAAATGGCGATGATTGACTGCAAACTATGCAACCATGCGAGTATGCATGAACTGATTACCGCTTGTATCTTTGCAGACTGCCAGGCTGAAAATGACCCGTGGCTTGATAGAGTTGGATGTACCACTGCGCATGAAAGCTGCCCCCACAGTCATGCTGCACATGAAGGCGTGTCTGCTCACCCCTGATGTTCAGCTTTCGGCATCTACACTGGCCTTTGGTCCGGTGCAGACTGGCAAGTGCAAGGTACTTTTCAGGCCCCATGCTGCCGTTTCCGTGGCTCAAGCCCTGCCTGCTGCCAGCTCAAAAGCATGTTGGATGGCTGCTTTGCCCAGCACTGACAGCTATCGTGCAGGTCATGATAGTGCTCATGCACAACACAAGGGAGGTGCCAGCTGAATGGCAGGTCAAGCCTCCTGTGGATCTAGCGGCTGCAGCAGACTGGTCTTACTTCAAGTGTGAGCCTGAGCAAGGGTTGCTGCCACCAGGCCAGAAGCAGCTGCTCAAGGTTTGTCCCACGGTTCTGCTTACTAGATGAGCTATCTTGAAAATGCGTTGCATGCCTTGCTCTTCAGATTTTGGTCGATGCTGCCTGAGACTGGCCTCCGTGAGTGTTTTGTCATACTCTGGGCTTCCAGAACTGCATGCAAAATTTCATGCAGCACCATGAGATGTACAAAGGCATGAAGCTCAGAAAGTGTTGCCTATTGGCGGCCTTCTGCAGCAGTCCACACTTGCCGTTGCAGGTGCACTGGAATGTACTCATGCATCACATCCACCAAGGAAAACGCCAATTCCTGGCAGCTCTGCTCTTTCAATGTGAGGTTGTTTTATCCTGATGGAACATCATTGCAGGTGACGTTCACACCTGGTGGGCACAGCCATACTCCCCAGTACAAGCAGGGCATCCCAATCAAGATCACCCACAACAACAAGGGTCCTACTGTCATGTGCACAGCCTCAAGTTTCACGCTGAAGGCAGCCTTTGACCCACCCTTGCTGGACCTGGGTGCTATCCTGCCCCGCTTTGATAGCCAGCAGCCCAATCAGGCCCTGCTGAAGCTCATCAATACTGCAGACGTTGATATGGAGGTAGGCATTGGCTGCGTTTGCTTGTGTGAGCAGTGTGCTCACATGCACAACAGCCAAAGAGCTTGTCTTTGCACCACCAAATACTCATACCCAAACAGTCTCAGCAGCACAGAGCAGGCCGTATATGTTGGACTCCAAAAGGCTGAGTCATTCTGGGTCATGTAGCAGGTGGCACAGACTCCGTCTGTCTCATGCTAGTATGCCTCACATGGGGTGGCAGCAGCAGGTCAGCACCGTCCACAAGTGTCGCTGTGTGCATGCATTCCTCGTACTATGTACACCTTGCAGGCCAAGGCTGGCTTACCTCACTTTGCAGGTGTTCACGTTGGACTGGGACAAGCAGTACCTTGAGGATGAAGCAGCATTGCGTGAGGCAGGAGGGTATGACGCCAATGACATCCAGCTGCTAGATCCCCTGCCTCCTGGGGCTGCCCTGTGGCCAGACCTGCCCCCACCACCAGCTCCACCAGCAGACGGCCCACAGCCTGTACCACCTGAGGCTGAGGCCGATGCATCCGCCATACTTGGTGAGCCTGCTTTTGTTGCACACTGTGTTCAGTGCTGTCCCAGGAGTTGGCTGTATATGCAGTGAAGCCTTCTGTGAACTGCATTGTAATGCCTTGCAATGCAGCTGCTTTCTCTCCACAGGGACACCATCACTAGCAATCCTGCAAACAGCAAATGGCATGCTACAAGAAAGTCATCACCTCTGAACCTGTTCTTCCCTGCAGGTGGTCTGACTGGCAGCAAGGCAACAGCTGGTGGGCAGGTTGCAGCAGCCACGACACTCAGCAGCTGGGTGTCCATGATGCCAGGTGCACAGGCTCTGGCTGATAGCATGAAGGATGAGGAACCTCTTATGCCTGGTGGCCTCAACCTGGTGGTCATGGGACCACCGCTGGCTGGCAAATCTGTACAGGCTCAGCTTTTGGCTGATCGCTATCAGCTTGTGGTTACCACCGTTGATGACCTGCTCATGGTCAGTCTCCTGCTTCTTCCTCAGCAGCAAACAGTCTGCTGCGATTTGGCTGCAAGATCACCCTGTGGCATCTGAACTGCATCATGCAAGGCCCTTCTAGGCGGCCATTGCTGGAAGGTGCAACAGCTCCGCACACTTGTACGCAAATTGCAGTAATGACAGCAGCCAAATGACAATGCTCATATCCATGACTATTCAATGTCATCTGCTGATCTGAGTGGAGGACAACAAACAGCGTGCATTCCTGATCATACTGTCTTCTCATTTTCAACACAAATCTGCACCTGCTGCAGGAAGCAGCTCAGTTGCCAGACTCCAAGGTTGATGCCAGTTTTGCTGATGAACTGTTTGCCAAGGTGATTGGCTTGCCACCTAGCCAGCAGGAGGAGGGCTATGTCGCACCTCACACCCAACTCCAGGTATACAAGCTAGCTTGTGGGACAGCACATCAGTGTTGTCCACTGTAAACACAAGCCGTTTGTGGCTGATGCACCATCATTCAGATGGTCATCCTGACTCTAGCACTTTGCAAATCGTTTGTGTCATTCATGCTGAGCCATGCACCCTAAACACTTCTTCAATCGACTACTGACAAGGTTGATGTTGCTGATGCCTGCTGAGCAACCTCAGACTACCCACCTCTGTTGATTGCCTGCAGCAACTCCATGCATCATCTGACCACAATGCGCACTGTGGCGTTGGAAGCCACAAGAAAAAACTTGGACTGCTGAATCATGTGGTGTCTTACAGCGTTTCCTGCTTGTGTAGACAAGTGAGCTTGAGGCACTGGTCAAGAAGGCTTTGGTGGCAGCCCTGACAGAAGAGCAGTACACTCGGGGTGTTGTCATTGATGGCCTCAGCAGTCAATACCTCTCTGCAGAATTGGCTGCCAATCTGCTGCTGGCCAGCATGGGGCTGCAGAAGACCTGTAAGTTTATTGTACTATCTGCAATCAGCACTGCTGCACAACTTAAGTCAACTTCTCAAAGCTGCAATGGGAGTACAGCCATTTGTGCTGGCATGCAAAAATGCTATATCTGTATTGTTCATGCACATGCAGCTGCTGTATGCGCACATGAAGAAAGCCTGCATGTCCATGTTTTGCTGTTTTTGTTGTTGTTGTTGTAACATCAGTCCAGCAACAGATCATGTCTTGCCCAGCTTTGTGAGCAAAGTCACAGGTGAAATGAATGCTGGCGTGTTGCAGTGCACGCTGAGGCTCTTCCACCGCCACCTGCACCTCCCAAGGGCAAGAAGGCAGAGCCCCTACCGCCAGCTCCCCCTCTTGACTTGACAGCCTTCCACTGGACTGGCGACAAGCATGTGTACTTTGTGGAGCTGAACATGAGCCCTGATGCCATCAAGTTGCGTCACAGGTGGATCCCTACTCTAGCTGCCAATAGCAATTGCTGTCATGGCAGCAGGACGTGCACAGTTCTCTCTCATCATGCTCTTATCTTGTCTGTCTGATGGGATGCCAGTCAGACTTATGCACCCTTGATCAACTGTCATGCATGTGGTCAATGCTTGCATGCAAGCACATGCTTTGTGTGCAAGTTCATTGACAGGCTAGGCTTCTCTGCAGGGAAGGTGTTGCTCAGGCAGCAGCTGAGGAGGCCGCCCTGCTAGCATCTCCCTCGCCTCCTCCTGAGCCGGTTACTGCATCAGCACGCAGCCCTCAGCGCTCCAGGCGCACCCCAGCACCTGCTCAGCAGGCCGCCAAGAAGGCGCCAAAGAACCCAACAGACACAGCTTTGCCCAAACGCAAGGGCAAGGCTGCCGCCACTGCTGCAGGTCAGCAACAGCAGAAGCTGGCTTCGAAGGGAGCAGCAGATGCAGCACCAGGTGCTGTAGACGGCAATGTAAGCAGCGGTGGTGGTGGTGGTGGTGATGATGCTGCAAGCGCAACAGCCGGCAACACAGCAGATGATGGCACCCCAGCTGAGCTCTCGGCCGCCATTGCAGCATGGCAGCAGTTTGAAGAGCAAGCAAAGGCTTTGCTGGTGGGCAGGAAGCAGGCGGACAACATGGTCCAGTTGCTTCTCAGCCAAGTCGAAGGAAAGCAGCCAGAACAAGTGACCATGGAGGTGGATGTCGCCCTGATTGCGTTTTGGGATGCTGGCTGGCTTTCTGTCTCTCTGCTTCACCTGCAATGAAGTTGTTGGTTTGCAGCACTGCATTTCCTTGCAGCACAGGTGGCATTGCTGCATGCTTGCTGCTCATTGCTTTGGAGGGTTGCCCATGGTGACAAATCTATTGCCCCAACAATGTACAAGGCGACTGCAGGTTGCACCATGCCTGTTGCAACAGCTAACATGCCAACCTGCTCTGGGGCATCACCAGTAGTTCCCAGTACTCACCATGTGTACTTATGCTGGCAGGTGTGTGGCATCAAGTACCAGCGGGGCGTGCAAAGCAGCTTGCTTCCAGAAGTCCCTGCTGATGCAGATCGCGTGCCGGAGTCTTACCTCCTGCAGATTGTCAGGAAGCCAAAGCAGCGCTCTGAGCGCAAGCCAATCACCCGCTTCAAGCTGCTGACGCCGCTCAACCAGGTCTGTCTGTTGTTCCCATCTTCTTGCCCTGATTCACATGCTACATGCAGGCAACTAGCTGTTGTAGCCCTGGTTTGCAAAGGGACAATATGTTCCTCATTGTGTTGCAGGTGATAGAAGCAGATGAGGCGCTCAATTTGGTTGGTGAGAAGGTTGAGCAGACACGCTGGGTGGTCCCAGCCAGGTCTACTCAGCAGCTCATTGTGCAGTTCCAGTCAGAGGACATGGGCGCCTTCAAAGAGAATCTGGTCTTTGAGGTTTGCCCCTTGTTTCATGTGCTTTGTTGCGCTGTCTGATCATATGCCGATAGCCTCTATATCAGCACGAAGTGCGCGTGTTGGTCATGAGTAAAATGCAGGACTTGCTGCAGCAAACACCTGGTCCAGGGTTTGCGATACATGATACTGGATCCATTTAGGTCAATATTTCATTAATGATTTCGAGAATTTTTGGCTCATCTTTTTCTTCGTACAAGACATTTTTCTATAGCACTGTATACGGTAATTTCCCTGCCCTCCTACCACACCATATGCCCAACCTTCACAGCTGAAAGTGTCCAGCGTACAGACAACGGCAATGCACTTTGTGTACGCACCCTTGCAATGCTTGCTGACAGTATGTCATGATAAGCATGATTTTGCTGTACAGGTGGCTGGGTGTGAGGGCAGGAGCAGCGTTACAGTCAGTGGGGTGTGCGACCAGCCTCACATCAGCACTGACCCTAAGCAGGTGTTCCCACGCCGTGCAAAGACCCGGCCAGACTCAGCCAAGATTGCTCGTCACTTCATTATGAGCTCAGGGCAGTTTGAGTTTGGGCCCTTGCTGGCAGGCAAAGACAGTAAAGGCTACAGGTGATGCCCAGCTGGTGATAATTTCAGTCTGGAATTCAAAGCGCAGCACATGCACACAACATATCAGCACTTCCAGCTGCACTGCTGTGATTGTCTGTCAAGCTGTTTTGCTTGGCCATTAGCACTGTACGTGACTGCTGATTGAACCACGCTTCTATTTGAGCATCATAGGAAAGATTCACTGCCACTTGTCTCATGATGAATGTTGACAACAAAGAGCATGCAGGCACATATAGTGAGCAAACCAAGGTGATTTCTGACTTGTCTGTTGTATGGATGATCTAGAGAGGGCGCCCACCCTGAGCACTGCACCAAGCTGCACATGACCAACTGTGGCAAGTTTGACTTGCACGTGGACTGGGAGCTCAAGAGCCAGCCCGTGCCTGTCACACCTCCTGTCCAAGCTGGCAAGGCTGCCAAGCCAAAGCCAGCATCTGCTGCTGCCAAGGATGCTGCAGCTCTGGCAGCAGCAGCTCCTGTCTTCTTGTTTGAGCCAAAGGTACAGCTCGTGGCCTCTGTGCAATCCGCATATTCCATGTTGCAACAGCACCTTTTGACACTTTTTGTTTAATCACAAATGAACACTGCATCAAGCAGCTACCTACTCAGTCAGCTGAGTGTCATACATTAGGTTTCTCTGACTTAGGTAGCAAATAGGCCAATCTGTTTGTCAGTGTAGTAGCTGCTGAGCCTATTGGTCATGAATATGGTGATCCAGCTGCCTTGCCAGGCCAGGTGCATTCAGCCTGTGTGTGTATGCTTGATGTAGGCGATGGACTTGAAAGTGGGTGAGACACAGGACATCACCATCTGGGCCTTCCCCAAGACCCTCGAGTCCATCCAAGACATGCTTCTTGGCCGGATTGCTAGCAACCCCACCCCTGTGGAGTTCCCCATATCTTGTGTGGGAGCCAAGCCTCAGGTGGAGATCAGGCTGGACATGCCACCACCATCTACCCCAACACCTGCTCCAGCGGATGCTGTGGCAGCTGCACCAGCAGTTGTGGCGGAGCCACCAAAGGTTGTGGAGGCTGCAAAGCCTGCAGCTGCTGCCAAGGGCGCTGCCAAGAAGGGCAAGGAGCCACCTCCACCAGAGCTTCCACTCACACCTCGCAGCAAGGTATTTGCTCATGCGCCACGTTACAGAAGCGTGTGTTTATTATGCATGCAAAGTGCCGTGAATCTATGCCACCATTGCCATCACAAAACTGTGACCATGTCATGCAGCATGGCTAGCAAAGGCTCTCTGGACACTGCTCCAAGGCAATGCCTCCTCCAAAAGCGTTTGTGAGCTTGAGATTATACGATGCCTCTGCAGCTGGTCCGCGAGGGTGTTGTGTTTGAGCGACTTCTGCTGGGGCAGACGCAGCGCAAGGTGTTCATCATCCACAACACCAGCCTGCTGCCAGTGAAGTGGCGTTTGGCAGGGGCTGAGGCTTTGCCTCAAGAGTTCAAGCTGCTGCCCAGCTCGGGAGAGATCCCAGCTCGCCAACAGATTCCAGTGACTGTCGAGTTCACCGCCTTCCAGAAAAGGGACCTGTCTGAGAAGGTCACCTTGCAGGTACAGGACGTCCCCTCTTTGTGCAGCCCTGTCATGTCACAGATTGTCCAGCTACTAACCATCTGCTGAATACACATGGGTTGTCAGCATGAAAGGCGCCCAGGCTCTGGCACCATTCCATCCTAGACCCTGTTATGCCTGTGTCAAAGGCATGCTGAAGGAATGCATGTCTGATACCATATGATGCCAGCACTGTTGCATGCAATACAAACATGCTGAACTGTGCAATGTACAACAAAGTCTCCGTAAAGTCTCTGTAAGCTGAGTCAGCTTCGAGTGGTATAACTCTGCTGCTATGCAGACGGAGGATGTGGCAGGCATTCAAGGGGTGGCTCAAGAGGTTGGCATTGCCCTCAAGGGGGAAGCTTATGCTATCGATGTGGCAGTCAAGTACCCTGACCCTGCTGCTGCCATCCTAGACTACGGCCTCATGAAGGCCACACAGACCGCCACCAAGAGCGTTACCCTGGTCAACACTGGCAAGTATGCTGTTGCTTTTGCCTTCCATCAGCGGGGTGCAATGATGAAGGAGCTCTTCAGCATCACACCAGCCGAAGGCAACCTTGCGCCTGGCGCCCAGCAGCCAGTGGAGCTTGCCTTCAACAGGTCTGGCCACCATGCATTGCAAGCAAACAAGATCACCAAATCATCTTCATGTCCTCACATACTTCTGACATGTCCCTGTGGTAAGCAGCATCTCATGTGTGTCCAAGTAGCATTTGGTCCCTAGCATAGATATACCATGTATGCCTTTCAGTGCTTAGCGCTCTTCTGCTTGGTTGCTGCAGGCATTCTCACAAAGTCTGATTCATTCTGCTTGGTTGTTGCAGACATTTTCGTAAAGTCGAGTCCGCTCACGCTGCTTGCAACATGCAGGGGTCAGGTGCTGAAGAGAGAGATCACTCTGGCTGACAGCACAGACATAACAGTTGCCATTACAGAGCCGCTCACTGGGCGGAAGGAGGTCACATTGCCTGTCAAGGTAAAACTGCTCAGAACAAGTCACCTTTGGCAGCATTACGCCAAAAAGTGGTGCTGCAAATTTTAACAATGAGCCTGCTGATATACAGATCAGTGCCCGGGCTGTGTTCAGCAAATACAGCATCACGCCTGCCAGGGCCCTCAACTTTGGGCCAGCCATGTACAACACCAGCGCTGGCCCACGCACCCTGGAGGTCACCAATGTTGGTGAAGTGCCAGTTGACTTGCGCCTCTTTGATCCAGCCAAGGGTCTGGTAAGCTCCCCCTGCCCCAAGACTGCTTGAGGCTCACGTCTTGCCGGTACACTGCTGACTAACCCTCTGTTTGTACTGTCATACGGTTCTGACAAGTTCTGGTTGCCAACAGTGATGCATGGCTGCAACATGCAATGTTGTGTTTGCTGTTGACAGGAAACTGCAGTCGTGCCTGTTGCGCCTCAAGTCACACCCAGAGGAGGGGCCAAGAAAGGGGCTGAGCCCGTGGCTGATACCACAGCCTTGACCCTGGGGCCCTTCAGCCTGCAGCCAGCCACAGGTGCCCTGGCAGTGGGCGCCAAGCAGACCATCACGGTCAACTTTAGTGCCCAAGGAGCCAAGTTGTCTTTGCAGCAAGTGGGCATTGATGTCTCTGACAGGTGCTGATGCTACCATAACACTGTGTCACTAATCTGTGTCATCAATCCGAAACCATCAATGATTTGCTCACTGTAGCATGCACTTGCCCTTGTTGGCCTGCTAGCCCATATGGCAATGCCAGCGTGCAGAGTATCAAAGTGTGTCTACACCCTTTGTGCTGCTGAATTCAGACTAGTCCACCAAGACAGCAGTGATTCCATCTGGCATGAACTGTCGTAAATGTGCATGCAGGGACTATGCAGACCACCCTGAAGGCATCATGTATGAGATAGCTGGGGAGTCAGTTATCCCAGGCATTGACTGCCAGAATGTGGAGTCAATCTTTGAGGAGCACACCTTGTGCAATCAGCTGGACCCCTTGGCAGCTCAACACAACGTCTTTGCCATCTCAGAGCGCAAGTTTGACTTTGGAGCTGTGCTGGCAGCAGTCGGTGGTGGTGCACCCCACCCAGGTGTCAAGGCCAACCTGAAGTTCACTAACATGTTCAAGGTAGGAGACTATTGGTTTGTTCCCCTGATATTTGATTTCATTTCATGCCTTACAGTCTGGGGTGTGGAGCCAGTTGTGACTCATCAGACATCCTGGCTTGGACATCAATTTGCCCTCAGCACATTCCATGCAGACCTCACAAAACGGCAATTGATGCACTGTCAGGTTCTGATTGTCAAGTAGGGTGTGGGGCGTGTCTGACAATGGAATGGATATGTGTGCTGAGCAGGTGCAAGCCACGGTGAACTTCAGCATCAAGCCTGGGGGAGCCCAGACCCCCAGCCCGTTCCCTATGACAGCCCAGCCTGCTCAACTCATCATCCCAGCCAATGAGTCTCGCTTCATGACAGTCCACTTTGTTCCCAACGCCATCCGCTCCTACTTTGCTACCTTTGAGGCAGTGGTAGAGTCTGGTGGAGATGCTGCTACCAGCCGCTTCAGCTGTGAGTTGAGGGGTGAGGGCACGCTGCCATCCCTCACCTTGGAGCTGCCTCAAGCTGACAAGGGCCCTCAGGCTCTGCGCTTCCCTCGCCTACTCGTGGTAGGACTCTCAACAAGTCATACTCACTCGTGCGTGTTGCACCAGATGCAACCTTGACCTTGCCCTGAGCAGCCTGTCTGCACAAATGCACTGGTGTCTCTGCAATCTACAGCAAAGCTGGACCCAGCTCTAGAGCTGCACACATGCCTTGATTGCACAGCCTGCCAAAGCGTGGTGGACATGACATCTCAGGGACATGACTTCCAGTTCTTGAAGTCATTGTGTCAATGTGCAGGGCAAGAAGGCCAGCCTGAGCATGTCTGTCACAAACAACGGCATCTTGCCAGCAACAGCTCGCATCTCCATGGACCCCCACTCCTGCTTCCAGCTGGCCCCAGGGCCGCTCCTCATCACCCTTGCCAGCAAGCAATCACACCGCATTGCTGCCGACTTCACTGCCACTGTGGTCAAGCAGCATGCTCACGAGGTAAGCCATATGACACCTCTGCTGCTGCACACCCTCCATACAGGGGCATGCAACTGCAAGCATTTGTCACCAGGACTGTACTGACGCAGTGACCTGAGCATGGCACAGCAACAGTGATTGTGCCTTTGTGAATGCATACGTTTACACATGTAGTGTTACACTGCTGACAAACAAAATGACAAACAAAATGACAGAACTGACACCGCCTACTAAGTTGCTTGGTATGGCATTGATGCAGGTGGTCATTGACGTGCAGCAGAATCCCTTTGAGAAGCACAGGGTGGCTGTGGTTGGTGAGTGCTATATGGAGGCATTGACATTGGAGGGGCTACCTCAAGACAGCACTGATGAGCTGCGCCTGCCTGACCTATCCCTCAACCAGACAGGCCACACTGCCTTCGTGCTGCACAACATGTCTGACAAGCCTTACAGGTGAGACAGCCTAATGAAGTGTTATAAGCTGTCACCCTGCATTGATCAGAGCGGAATAGAAGTCACCACCTGTGGCACATGTTTCACACACCTGCTGAAGCTGCATGGCCCAGCCTTGCTGTCTGTCCATGCCAGCTTGCTGCTGCCATCACATCAGCAGAGCTTGGACGCTGGCCTATCTAGCCAAGCTGGTGCTTGTCTTCAATTGCAACTTAACAAACTGTGTGTGTCCTGACAGGTTTGAGTGGGCAGCACTGGCTCCATTGACCTTCAGTCCATCTGTGGGTCACCTGCCAGCCGGTGCAGTAAAAGACATTGTCGTGACATACCTCAGCGACAAGCCACTGCAGCTCAAGGCAGCTGTGGCAGCTCTCAAAGCAGCTCAGCTCAAGATGCCGCCAGGAGCTGCAGCTTCAGACTGGGACAATCGAATTGCTGCTGGCGGCACTGCAGCACCTGAACCCAAGCTGGAGTTGGCAAATGCCAAGGAGGCGCCACCTGTGTCTTTGCCTCTCAAGGTCAGTAGACTTGCTCAGCTTTTGCTGTGCGCTGGAAGGCAGACAGGCTGAAACTCAGTCTGTGTGCTTTCCTCTGGTCAAAGTTGAGCAGAGGACACTTTGCTGCAATGTGGCTGGTCAATGCATGGATTCTCAGAACGTGCATGTAATGCCTGGTGTAGCATATGCATATCAGGGTGATCCAGTCTCTGTTCCCTACAGATGTCAGGCAGTCTAAGTCACACCTCCATGCTGCCATGAGTCTGTATGTATCTGCTGTTACTTGCAGGTGTCTGTGGTCATAGATGATGCTCGTGTGGAGTGCGACGCTGGCCCCATCAACTTCAAGCCCACTGTCATGTTCCAAACACGCCTGTTCAACTTCAACCTCAAGAATGCAGGCTTGGGCAATGTGGACTACAAGTGGGCTGTGCAGACTCTGGACGGTGCACCCGACACCTCTGGCACATACATGGTAAGCTACCTGGCCGGGCTTTGTCTAAGTCTACTATTGACATCTACTTTTGGTGCAGAGTAATAGCTTGACTTGAGGCAAAACCACATCTGATGTACCAGTAGCTCATCTTGGCATGATCCAGCGACAAAGATGATGTTGCCATGTTGCACTACAAGCAGGGTTTCCATGGCTCTGACATTGTGTTGTCTGAAAGGCAGCTGAGCCTTGCGCGTCATGCAGGTGACTCCAGAAGGAGGCTGCTTAGCTGCAGGGGAGACTGCGGCTATCACAGTCAAGTTCAGCCCTCAGGAGGTAGAGGACTGTAGCCGCCGCCTTGTAGCCACCATCCCCAACCTCTCAGCCAGCCTGCAGGCGCCCAACAGGGCTGTCACTGCTTCTGTCTTACGCCCCTGGTGCCATTTTGATCTGCCTCCGAGTGACTACATCACAGCAGGTCAGTCCTGTGCTGCTGCCCTGGCTTGGCTGCAAGCCCTTTGCATGACTTGCAGCCAACTGACTGAGTACGCTCTGTGTTTCAGGAAGACGCTCTCCAGACATGCCCAGCCCAGGTCGCAGTCAAGGGCCCCTTGACCCTGCTACTAAAGTTCTAGAAATGGAGTCTCTGGGCGTCAAGGTATAGAATTTCACTTTCAATGGTACCCTGTATCAGTCCAGTCTGCCATGTCAAGGGATTCCTTCTTCTCTGTCTGGTCATATTTTGAACCAGCAGTGGAATGTGCCACCTGTGCCACTGCAGGTACACAATGTGAAGCGCTTCTGGGTGCTGAATCTGACCAGCATGGCTTACAGCTTTGCATGGGAGGCTTTGGATGCGGGTAGCTCTGGTGCGGCGGCCTCACCCTTCCAGTGTTCCACCATGACTGGGGTTCTGGCTCCTGGCAAGCGCTATGAGATGGTCTTCCAGTACACACCCAATGAAGACAAACTCCAGGTTTGCAAGCCACCTCTACACTAACCTAGGATCAACTTGCAGCATTAAGTCATTGACAAACGTGTACTAAGTGCCATCTTGCATATCCATCTTGAAGTGCAGAAGGCAAGTAGCACGTGTACATGTACAAGACCCCACGTTAAGTATAGAGTGTAGACATGCAACTGCTGCTAGAGCTGCTGCAGTTGTATCAGCATCAGCCCTGTGACACATGGCGCTACAACTGCAGGAGTCATTTTGGAGGTTCAAGATCCGAGAGCACAAGCTGGATGTGCCTGTGCTGGTGGTGGGACATGTCAGTGAGCCAAGGGTTGCCTTTGACCGCCCCAGCCTCAGCTTTGGCAAGGTGTTGGTTGGGGGCCGCACCCATGCCACCATCAACCTGCTCAATTCTGAGTACATGCCCTTCCAGTTTGACCTGGACAAGGCTTCCTATGATGCCTCGCCTGCTCGCCTGGAAAGCACAGGTCTGTTGCAGTCATCATACGCCTGTATGGTGTCGACGCCAATCACTCTCTCATGCTGGAGACGATTGAGCTTGACTGCCACTTGAGCCTATGTCATCCCATCACATCTCCCTCCTCAATAGTTGTCCTTCACCTTGTACGCTGCAGACAACAACATGGGCCTGGCCATCACAAATGCATATCATCACACATGATGATCTACACAACTCATGGATTGCTCCATCTTTAGGCGCTGCTGATCTTGCAAAGCAAAATGGCAATAAGTCTGCAATGACTGTACTGCAGGCCGAGCGCCAGCACTCACATTCGAGCCAAGCAGTGGAACCATTCCCGCTGGTGGTCAACTGGCCTTGGCAGTCACCTTTGCGCCCACACTTGCTGCACCCAGCAACTTCAACGTCATCTGCATGGTCAGGAAGAAGCCTACCAAGCTGACCTTGAATGTGAAGGGCGAGGGGTATGCTGTACATGACAGCTTGCAAATTGAAGGTGCAGATGGGCGCTTGGTGGAACTGTCACCTGTTGCTCCTAACCACCTGGACTTTGGCCAGGTGAGCTTTTCACTTTGGCTGTTTCACCTTGGCTATTCCTCAAGGAACTGGGCACTGTTATCTGCATACAAGCCTCACTGACAAGCATTCCCATTGCTTGTGCACAATGGCTAGCCTGAATCTAACAACATTGTCCTGATGTGTGTTGCAGTAATGCAGACTGCATGCGTGGAGTATCATTCATCATCATGTTTACACGAGGCACATGAGCTGACAGCATAGTCTGTACCGCAGGTGGTGGTGCATGATCATGTGACAAAAGCTGTGACTCTGGTCAATGCTGGTTCGCTGATGTATGAATATAACTGGAAGCTGGGGGGCAACCCACGCCTTGCAGTCTCCCCTTCAACAGGCTCAGTAGGTGCTGGCGACAGGGTTGCTTGTGAGCTCAGCTTCAGCCCCATCTCTGCACAGCAGCTGAACCAGCACAGGGTCACCTGCCAGGTTGTCAATGGCAGGACTTACACACTGCTGCTGTCAGGTGCGTAACTTGTACAAGGCCACTTCTTATAGACATGCCATGGCAGACAGCCTGCAGCTTTGCTAATGGACCTTGGTGCTTTGTTCCATTTACCCTGATTGAGCATAACGTGGAACACACACCCCTGGCTACTGAACGCAGTGTCTGCATGTGCATGCAGCATGCTGTCACAAAGAATGGACTGAAGCTTTCAAAGTTGTGTCGTGTGCAGGAGTTGGACACAAGCCTGCTCTGGACTTCAGTTTCCAGCAGCATGACTTTGGGCCTTCTTTTGTCAAGCAGTCAGGCATGCAAGCAGCCCAAAAGACCTTGCGGCTCAAGAACAACGATAACTCTGACCTCAGCTTTGACATGGAGTAAGCCTTTTGCGCCCGCCATCTTTGCTGTGTCCATGTCACTGCATCACTGTGATGACAGCTTATGAGTGATTGTATGCAACAAAGAAGCTTGTTGCAAAGCATGGCAGGTGCTATAAGTGCAAAGCAGGCAACCACAAATTTCTTTGCTCATTTGGTTTTGAAGTCTGCAAGCTGAAGCCTCCCTGCTCATAATCTGTCATGACAGTCTGTGCCATGTGCAGGTATGAGAACAGTGACAGCATGACAGTGGACTGCCCACCAAGTGTGCTAGCTCCTGGAGCAAGCCAGGATGTCAGCATCATGTTTTCTCCCTGTGAAGCTCGCCTGTATAGAGAAGAGATCCCATTCAAGATCAATGGCCTGTACACCATGAAAGTTGAGGTCATGGGTGAGGGCTCCAACCTGAAGCTGGAGCTGGGCAATGCTGCTCACAGAAGCCTCAATCTGGGTGCTGTCAGCTGTGGAGGCCAGACCTCCAAGACTGTGCAGGTCAGGCCACTCACTGCTGCACCCCAGCATGCCAGATTGCTGACTGAACTTCCATCTGCCTGCCTGCCAACACCCTGCTGAGGCAGTGCATGCTTCTAGCTGAGTCTGCTGAGTGGTACATTTCTGCACTGTGTTTGGGTGATGCATGATCAAAGCAAGAAGTACTCAGTGAGATTGATTGCAGATGTGGTGCTGATTTCTGCAATATGTTTCGACTCTTGTTGCCATACTGACCGCAGGTTTGCAATAGGAGCAAGGTGACCTGCCAGGTATCATTTGCAGAGGCTGCACAGCAGCTGGCACGGTATGCAGTAGACATGAGCCCTGCTGGAACTGTGACCATCCCTGCCAGAGGTTCCCTGGACATCACCTTCTTCTATAGGTAAAACAAACATCATTGCATCAGTTGCTGAGCAGAGTGTATGCTGTGTGTGATCATTGTTTTACAGCAGATCCTACAGAGAGTACTCTCTGAGGCTGCTGTTTTGCATGCTCTGTTACCTTGTTCTGTGCTTGTACCAGAGTGCTTTGATGGGCGCATGGCTGAATGTAGTCACCCTCCATGGATCTGGTGTCTATAGGCCAGCACAGCGGGCAAGAGCATGGCAGCAGGAAGTGGCAGTACAAGTGGCTGGGGTCACACTCCCCCTGCTCACCCTCTCAGCTGCCTGCCTGGGTACCCAGCTTACCCTTTCCACTGACAACTTGCCTTTTGGCACTGTTGTGTTGGGCTCTGAGGTGAGCAATGTTTTCAGTGCTTCCTCACCTTACTTATTGCAAATGTGTGGCTATGCCACTGGTCCATAAGGTAAGGAAGATCAGTGGCAGCACAGTTGTTGCGCAACGTCAGCTCCCCTTCACCGCCTCACAACAAGCGGCCACCTGTCAACAAGCGATACACTCACTCGGGTCCATTTGCTTTTGAACGTCCATACTGAAACAGGGTACTAGCATTCTGTTGCCTGTGCGAAGCAGCAGCATGTGTGTGGTGCAGGCAAAGCAGCGTCTGCAGGTGGAGAACAGTGGGGATGTGGGCACCAAGTACACCCTTGACGTGGCTGCCTTGGCTCCTCACTTTGCTGCCTTCCCTGCTTCGGGCTTCCTGGCGCCCAACCAGCAGGCACAGGTGGACATCACCTTCCATCCTAGGGCCATTCATCCTGACATCAGGGTGGACAAGGTCAGTCACCCCATGCAACAACTTTGCGTCAACTGTCATGCTGTGTTAGCACAATCAGAATGTCTGCTGGACCAGAGATGCAGCTGTCAAGAGGTCCACTGTGGCCATGCATCAAGGCAGCTGCAAAAATGGCATCAGACGAATGCCAAACCTACCATCAGATCTTGACAGTCAGGCTGTCAAGCCCTTGGTCTGTCCAATGTGAAGTCACATGCTCCATGACTTGCTTCAATTCCAGCTGCATGCCACAGGTGCGATGCAAGGTGGAGGGTGGTGAGGACAGCTTCCTCACCCTGACAGGGGCTTGCAGTCAGACTCAGGCCCAAGCCACCACCCTGGACTTCAAGGCAGCAGTGCGCGGCAGCAGCAGCCAGACCCTCACCCTCGCCAACCCCTCCGTCACCCCCTGGCAGCTGAAGCCTGTCATCCAGAATGACTACTGGAGTGGGCCAGAGGTGTTGATGGTGCCAGCAGGGCAAGAGGCCGCCTATGTCATCACGTACCGGCCGCTGTCCATGTCCACTCAGGAGAAGCAGCATGAGGGGTCTGTGTTCTTCCCCATCCCTGACGGTACAGGTCTGCTGTACAAGCTGTCCGGGGTGGCACAGAGCCCCATGCCTGCCGGTACCATTCAGTGTCAGGTGAACCTCAACCACTGACTGGATGACTTGCTCACTGTAGAAGTGCTCACATGTAGACTGCTGACCAATGACTGGGAGCAAGACCTCTATGCTGCACAAGCACATGTTGCCAAATCAGATCAATGGTTGATTAGCAAATATGGCTTGGCTTGCATCAGAAATGGCATAGTCAAGAATGCCAATGCAATCCAGCAGAGTCACAAACTCAGATGAGACTGTAATGCGGCAGGTGGCGGCCAAGCAAGCCCATGTGCAGAGTGTGAAGGTGGCCAACTGGCTCAACAAGCCCCAGCGCTTCAAGGTGGTCATTGACTTGCAGCAAGCGGACGCAGCCACCCAACTGACTGCACCCCCACATGTTGACGTAGCCGGCCTGTCCCAGAAAGACTGTAAGCTGCATTTCCACACCCTGATCGAGGGCCAGACCACAGGTAGTATCACCTTCCAGAACCAGACTACTGGTGAGTACATTTTCTACAACCTGGCTTTCACTGCTGGGCCAGCCGGCCTGCAAGGCACGCTGCAGCTTGAAGGCCCGGTGAGGAGTCGAGTGAGTCAAACACTGACCATCAGCAACCCCCTCAAGACAGAGGTGGTGATGGCAGTTACCTGCTCCAGCAAGCAGGTCATGGTTCCCAGCAGTGTTACAGTGCCAGCTGGGGCGTCTGCAAATGTGGAGGTGGCGTACCGGCCATTGCTGGTGGCTGAGGGAGATGCTAGCCTGAAGCTGAGCAGCAAAGCCCTGGGCACATATGAGTACCAGCTCAAGCTGAAGGGCACTGCTGCTGGACCTGAGGGCAGCTTGTCCATCACTGTCCCCTTGGGTAGCAGTGAAGCGCAGGTGTGGTTAGAAACATGCGTGCACACTGCACACAGTGTCGGTCATATTGCACACCTGCCTGTGACTTTACTATGCAGAGTGCCAGGAACCGCTTTTGTCATGGCAAGCACAGCTTCATGATCACAGACGGATTGACACTCTAAGGATGGAATTGCATCTTCATGTCAGGCTGACAGCCATAGTATTGTTTGCTGAACAAATACAGCAGCAGCCCCTGAGCTTGAATTCCCATAACTTTGACCTTGATATGATCTGTTCAGGTGTTCCGCTTCCACCATTGGCTCACAGAGAAGACTGATTACAAGGCATCTTTCAGAGGGAAGAGCTCTGGAGCATTTGAGTGCAAGCCCACGACAGTGGCAGCAGGTCCAGCAGGCCCCTCAGGGCTGGAGCAGCAGGTGGAGGTCACCTTTGAGCCCAGCAGCATCCATGACAACTACCATGAGACGCTGCTGGTCAGCTCTGCTACTGGTGGCGAGTATGAGTGCCAAGTGAATGGCAGGTGCTTGCCACCAAAACCCAGTGGACCATTCGAGATTGTGAAGGTATGTACTTGGTGGCAATGCCTTGTGATCTGCAATAGTTACATAGCATGACTGCATGGCATCACTTGTTTCAGGACAGTTCACTTGGTCAAACATGTCTGAAGACACTTTCATGAGACATATTTCCTTGTCTTTAAAGCAGCATAAAGCTCATCTGCAATATGCCGTCTTATGTGCACCATTGCACTGCCATACTCTTCTAGCTGGCAGCACCATATGCCATTCTTGCATTGCATAAGCTCACTGACTTGTTGCATGATTGTCAGTGACAAACCAAATGTGTTGCAATGCAGGGCACAGTGCAGATACCATGGAAGAATGTGTTTTCAAAGCAGGTGGAATTCTTCTACTCAGTGGACAATCCTGCTTTCTCAGTGAAAGCGTCAGAGTCTCTTGCTGCTAAAAAGACAACAAACGTAGCTGTCACCTATAAGGAGGACCCTAGCAAGCCTCGAACAGCAAAGCTGATGATTTCTTGCCCAGGGGAAGCACCTTCACCATGGGTGTTCTACTTGCAAGCATAAGTGTATACTGAATAGGCGCACGCATTTACTGCGTACGCACATGCCCAAAAATTGTATTCTTGACCTCTATAGCTAGTAGGTTCTGACCAGTCAATGCTTGGTGTTGGATTCATTTCTAGCCACAGCTTGCAGCAACTGGATTTGCTGCTTTCGAAGTGACTCAATCACAGCTGTACCATCAAGGCCAAATTACGTCGTCAAGCTGTTGTGTAGGGAGCGTCTTTTGCTTGCTGCTGTAATACTTTGACCATTGGGATGTCCTGCAAACCACATGCATCTCAGCCCTTAACAGTGCTGAATGTAGTACACAAGAAATGTCGATGACTAACACATACCATAACACTCTTTTGCCTGCTGCCATATAGACTATACACCAACGCCTGTCGCTTTGCAACCTCCAGGTCTCGCTTTGCTTGTGTCCACATCTGCTCAATAGCTGCCTTGTCTGTTTGCGCTGCGTTGCTTCTGAAATCGGCCTTGGCTTTTCGCTGCACGAACTCTCTGACGTTGTAGTTCGAGAATTTCTTGCCTGCAGATGCAAGCTGCATATCAGTGACTGGCCTTAGGTCGCCAGCGCAGACAAGCATATACACGTACGGAAGGGATCACTACCTTCGCGCAAAAAAGCCTTGTATAGTGCTTTGACCTCTGATGCGCTCGGCATCAGGACAGTCGCAGCCGCGCACCAACTGATCCGGACAGTGAGTCACAAGACGCCTCAGGGCCAAGCTCAAGCTAATCACACAGGGAGAGACGACCTGCAACTCTGGTTTGTTGGAAACTCGTCACCTCCGCAGGCTCCTGCTCTGTTGCCAAATTGTGCTTGCAGTCTGTGCTCTGCAGTTCTGCAACAAATGACGCCATACTTGAACAGGGCTTCACAGGTACGTGTGGACGGGCCCTGTATATTCGCATGGCGCATCAAACTTTGCTGCCAGCGAAGACTGCATAGCGGCAGCCTCGTGTAAACAGCTGTGCAGCTTTCGGCTCGCACGGGACGCTCTGAAGCTCCATCCAGCTGAGTTGGTTGTTCAATAGCGGGGCGCCGTCGACCGACATCCGTCGCTTTTGTGCATGGCAGCTGTGCGCAGCGCGCAAGAGTATGTGAGAGTGCTCAACTTTGAACGAGATCCTGCCGGTGCACAAGGGCGAGCCACGCCGTGCTCGTCCAGGGGTTTGCACTCCCAGGCGCTACCTCTTAGTGCAAAGGCAGGCTGTGACGCTAAGCCTGTGGTGGCGAACGCTCAGACCTCATAGCTGCCATGCCAGGCTCCTTTTCAAGCAACCACTCCAATGGTGGCATCACCGGGGTAGCCGCACTTCGAAAGGTCACCTCTGGTGTTGCGGATGTCAACCACGCTCAGCTTGGACCCTACAAGGACTCTCTGAAGGCAACTGAAAGAAAGAAAGTCGGGCCTCTGTACGTTGCTGCCCGCAAGTGGGTCAAGGTTGACAGAAATGGCACCAGCAGCATCATTCAAGCAGAAAAGAACGAGCTCACACATCAGCTTGGAGTGCAGCTACGCGACTTGCGGGTTCTGGATCCCTACCTGGCAGCTTCATACCCGTCAGCAATCCTTTCTCGTGACAGAGCTTTGGTGGTTAACTTGGAGCACATCAAGTGTATCATAGCCACAGATCATGTGCTGGTCACCAATGCTGAGGACGACACTGTGCTGGCATTTGTTGAGGAGCTGCAGCGGCGATGTGCTTCTTGCATTGACAGTGATGGAGTCAAACAGAGCGCAAGTCAGTCCAGTCCTGACTTAGTTGTTTTGAGTGACAAAGGAGACATGACCAAGGAGAACATGTTTCCATTCCTTGAGATCCCATTTGAGCTTCGTGTTCTGGAGGTCGTCCTTGAATCGGTATGCTACATGTTACATCAGAATTTTGCGTGCTGGCAGACCCCAAATACACAAGCGTGTTGCTTACACTTTCACAATACTTTCAGGTGTGCACACATTTGGAGCGCCTGACGTCAGAGCTGGAGGCAGCAGCACATCCTGCTTTGGATGCACTGACCAACAAGGTAGCTTTCTGCTCTGTCAAGTCATTCCAACCACCCAGGATGTACAACAACTGTCAGGTCACCAGTTGCATCCAGTCTGATAGTCCTGAGTTGACTTCAATACTTTGCAGGTTTCCACACACAATCTGGAAAGGGTGCGACGCATTAAAAATCGCATGGTGCGCCTCAACACACGAGTGGAAACTATACATGAGCTCTTGGAGAAGCTTTTAGATGATGACAGCGACATGAAAGACATCAACTTGACGGCAAAGCAACTTGTAAGTGCCCATGACCCTTCCTGGCTGGCTTAGAGTCTTCTGTGACAAGCTCGTGTCCATTTGTTGGCAGAAGCCTATATGTGCATGCACAACAACCAACACAGATTGCCAGTCAAAGCACAAAACATACCTTCATCGGCCCTGTTAGGGTCTAGCTCAGCGCAGCGACACTCAAGTCTCAACCCAAAAGGTCTCAGTGACTGGCCTTTGTTGGCCCTGCATGCTGACGTATAAATGTGATGCGCTATGTCCCTTCAGCTGGCTTTGTTTGATCAAAATGGGCTGTCCGTTGCATTGAACTTACCCTGGGTAACGTTGCTGTTTGTGGCAGGACATGGAGCGTACAGTCTCTCTGCAGCGCAACTCCTTGAAAGCTGGTCAGCCACCCGGCTCGCCTTTTGGAGGTGAGCCGGAAGATGATGATGCAGATGTGCAAGAGGTGGAGATGGTGCTTGAAACATACTTCATGCACATTGACAACACCTACAACAAGCTACAGACACTTACTGAATACATTGATGACACAGAGGTATGCCGGCTTTGCTTGAAGCCTTGTCAAAAAAGCTTCACTGCTCTGCACCCTGTCACCCTTGATTGCCTGGCAGGTGACTTGTTTCCACTCCAGTGCACTTACTGAATTCCATGGTGCAGGACTACATCAACATTGAGCTAGACAACCAGCGTAATCAGCTCATTCGGGTAAGCTTCGTCTGCTGACACCAGGCCACCAACCCTTACAGCATTCAGGCAAATGCCTGACTGGCTCTTGGTGCTTGCAGATTGAACTGGTGCTGACAGCAGCCACTTTTGCTGTGGCCATCATTGGTTCCATTGCTGGCATCTTTGGGATGAATCTGAACAATGGCCATGAAGACAGCCACGCCCTCTTCCTAGTGGTCAGCACTGCTTTCTGTGCCATGCTCGTGCTGTATGTACCATGGTCACGGCATGCTGCCTTCTGCATGCAACATCTGTAAGCACACTGTACATTGCCTGTGCAGCTTTCATAGATAGCAACATCACTCACCAGAGTCTTGTCTTCATCTGTCTTCTGTATGGCAAGCACAGATCACAATCTGCAGCTGCAGTGCTGATGACTCTATCTATGTTGCAGGTCACCATTGTAGGCACTGTTGGCGCTCTTCTAGTCTTTACTGCAGTCATAGCCTACTGCAGGCACAAGAAGCTTCTGGCATGAATTTGCACCTACAGCAAACCAGAAAAGGTGCTGGCTAAAGCAGACAAAGGAAAGAAGTCAGATCAGACAGCTCATTCATAGCTAGGTTTGTTGTTGTGTGTGAACTCATGATGATGTTGAACTGCCAGGCTCTTCAGCTATGACTGCAACCGTGCGATGTCTGATCTCACCTAATATGTGAGCTCATATCTGGCATGGTCATACTCATGTTTCTCTACCTTTTAGACCTTCAGTTTGAGTGCACTGTCCAACAGATGACACAAGTTCTGTTATGTTTATAACATGGCTGCAGTTTATGTAGCTTTTGCTGCTGAGATAAATTGTATTATGTTCTGACAGTGCATTTGCCGTCAGGGTGTATGCTGTATCCCTCGAAGCAGGACTATTTGGCAGCCACGCGAACGTATAATTTGTTATTCAACAGCTCTTCTTTTGATAGATCTGAAACACATGAAAAGTAATAAACGGTAGACATATATGCACATAAGTGTATTCTCTGTACGTTCTGCATGCACATTGCATTTCGTCACGTGTGGCGACGTCTCCTATCTGGAAGTCAACTTCTGCCGTCAATCGTGTATCATGCATGCCAGCGGGCAGCCAAACTTCCCATTCAATTTAAGTGGAAATGTAAACCATGACACAAACAAGTTGTAATGATCATAACATCTTGAGACAAGAATCAATGTCGAATGACCAACAAGCAAGTGCCACAACTGCCTTCTGTCAAAGTAGTGCGCACATGCTCTGCTCATGTCCCAGCCATTACTTGTCACTTCGGTGTCATCTCTACTTGTCATGTACTCTGAATGCATGGGGTTGCTGTCGCTTAATGTTGGCGCCATTCAGGTCCCTGACCATGGCTGCAAGACGCAAAACGTGCAACATTACCAGATGATCAAGGTCACGTTGTGCCCGTTTCCTTTCGCATTATCACCTAACACAGCCCTTCAGGGAACTTCGTTCATCGGGAACACCTGTTACTGTGCTATCAGAGTAGGCAATATGCTGAAGCTACCTCTGAGGTAGTCATCATCTTCACCTGGCTCCGTGCCTTTCAGTCATGCTGTGATTAACAAATATAGCGCGCCAGAAGACTCGCAGTCGCCGGCGTTGTCAACACAGATGTTACAGACTGATCTGACTTTGCCATCTGGTTGTCTGCGTATGCATTCCCGCTCTCTATCGTTTCACAAGCACGCCGCAGTCGTACTCCTGATCTGTCTTGGTACTGCAACCTGCACGCATGCAAAGCGTGCCGCCACGTACAACGCCAAAGCACGATCTGGTGAAGCTTGGGCACAACTGAATCAATCAACCGCAGTAACGACGTACGGCCAGCCGGTCGTCGAGCAGCTGACCAAAACAACTTCCGTGGACCACTTCAGTCAGGTAACGTAGCCTAAGCTAGCTCGCCTGCACGTAAGGTTGCAGTATATAAGCTACATGACTGCTGACCGCTGCAGGCGCAATACGAGCCAGATGGCGACAGCACCTTTGAGCTGAGATACGTGTTGATCAGACCAGCCACACCACCCAACACCAGCACGCCTATCCTACTGTTCTGTTCCGAAGAATCTGCTCTAGAGTGAGTATCACCTAATGTGTGCATGATCTGCTCCAGCAGTGCAAACATGCATATCGTGTCACCTGGCAACATGCATATCGTGTTACGAGTTGTGATAGCTGCGGGGTCTCAGCTCCGCCCTGTTCCTTGTGCAGAGCCTCTCAAGTAGGAAGTGGATACTACTCTGACATTGCAAACTCCATAGGGGCTCTGCAAATTTGGCCTGAGCATCGCTACTATGCAACCCAGCAGCCATTCAAGCCTTCTGACAGCAAATTTGTGTATCTCAACATTGAACAAGCCTTGGTAGATCAGATAGAGGTTGTACTGCATACCCAGCGAACCCTTGGACTCAGCCAGAGCCCAGTCATTGCTATTGGCAGTAGTTACAGTAAGCCCTTGTTGCAACGTGCCATCACAGCTATATGCCCCTGTCTATTGTTCTTTTCTGGCGTCAGAGTATCAATACACTGCAGTGTGAGTATGTTTGCACAGCATGCTGCATGTCTTAAGACAGATTGCTGGTCCTGTCTGCTGTACATCGAAGCTTCAACACAGTCTGTCATTGCTCTGCGCAACAATGCACACTTGTGTCCCTATCTTTGCACGATCATCCTACGCATGCAGCTCAACTTTTGCTGACATTGGTTCCACACGCAGGTGGGCAGCTTGCAGCATGGCTTCGAGTGCGCTACCCAGATGTCATTGCAGGCGCAATCTCCTCCTCCCCAACTTTATTGGGTGCACCTGGTCTGGGCTTGGTGAGCCAGCCTGTGCTCTTGTCTTGTCAAACATGCAAGATGGCTAAATGCACAGCAGGGTGCTTCTGCGGGGGCTTGCTAGTCCTTTTGAACCATATAACGCAGACACATGACATGCTCATGTATGTCATATGCCCCCATCTTTTCCTTTTTTCAATAATAGTTAGTCATGATAGGCCTACTGTACAAGGCTACCCCGATGGTTGCCAGCAAGTCCTGCTGAGGCTAAGGCCCTACCCCGTGAGGGGGCATTGGCTCTTGCGTTCTGTCCGTCTCCTGAGCTCAGGCTTAGATTGCCTGATGAATTGGACTGTGGCATGCTGCAAACTGACATGCCAATGTTGCACAACCATGCGCTGAACTTGCATGCCATGACTGCTGCTGTGCTGCACCTTGTCTGCCCTTCTTCAGCGCCCTTAGGCCCTGCTGATGTATGTTTCTTCATTTGTAGGATCCTAGCTATGACCCATATGGGTTTGCCAAGATAGCCACACGCTCTGCCTCCAGTGAAGCTGGCTCTGCTGCAGCCTGCCCAACCAACGTGCAAAAGTTCTTCACCACCCTTTTTGCCAGGGCTCTAACTCCAGAAGGCCTTGAACAGATCAACACAGACCTCAACCTGTGCCGCAACTCAGAAGTGCAGTCCTATGGTGATGTCAATGCAACATTGGCCTACTACGTGCTCAGCAACTGGGTTTCAGCGGTTAGTACTGACTTTTAGACTGGACATGACCTGTGGATGCATCTCATTTGGTGCAGCAAATTGTGCTGCTCTCATGTCAACTCAGCATTGAGGACCTCTCACTGCAATGCAGTGAAGGAGTGTTCAGCAATTTGTAATCTCCTCCTCTGGATTGTGCTTTGTTCTGAACAGCTTGCACAAGGTGTCTGATGTGACGGGTTGCTGCATGGTAACTTGCAGGCTCAATTCAACTTCCCATACGCGTTACCTGGCACTGGCCAGACAGACATCCCGGCCTACCCTGTACGCGAGGCTTGCAACCTCCTTGCAAATGACACTCTGGAGGGGACACCTCTCTTCTACGCCATGGGCCAGGCTTTGCCTATCTTCACTGGCAATGCCAACATCAGTGGCGGCTGCCTGGACACCTCTGCTGGCGGACCAAGTGCCTTTGGCTACCAGGTCAGCTCTGCGTTTGAACTCACCAGCCATTGAAGCAAACATGCATGAGCAATCTGCTGACACCCATTGTGATGTCTTAGTCATGTCTGCTGACACGTGGACAGTTGACCAGGTCCAGAATATTGCAGGCAAGATGTTGTCTGTGCATGCACAGGAAGGTACCTGTCTTGCAAGCCAATGATTGAACTTTCATGTGTCCTCCTGCTGCAGATTTGTACGCAGGACTACACACCAGTCTCTTATGATGGAGGTGAGTCATACTTACACCTTGCTGCCTGCTGTGTATACATGATAGCTTTTGGAGCGGCCATTTGGTGCTGAAGTCAAGCTCACAGCTGCGCAGCCATGGTTTCTTGGTATGTTGCAGTCCAAGACATGTTCTACGATCTGCCCTACAACCTAGACGCCAACAGCCAGCGATGCCTGCAGCAATATGGAGTGACTCCACAGTACAACTGGGCAGCATCCACGTGAGTTGCCTCATCTATTGCTTGTGCCCCCTTTACATGCTGCTTTGCAGCTTGAGGGATGTTGCGTATCGAAGGCAAACATGACTTTGTTCAACTGTGTGGGCTGGATGTCTGACCAACAAGGAGAGGCAGCACATGCATGCTGAGTCCAAAGCTTCCCTGTGATTTCATGTATGCAAAGCATTGCTGTCGGTCTCAGCCTTGCGTTGACGCCTGTGCATGCTATGACTGCAGATTTGGCTTGTCATCATTACGCTCATCATCCAACATTTTCTTCACAAACGGCATCTATGACCCTTTCACAGCTTGTGGGCCAACAGTCAACATCTCTGACACCATCACAGCTACAATATATGGTAGGGGGATATGCAAACTCTTTCAAGAAACATGCTGTCTATGGCATCCTTGCTTGATGCCAGATGCTAATTATGCTTGCAACAGAAATGTGCAGGCTGTTAACACGATGTGTTTGCAATGCACATCGATCTGCATCTTGCAAAGTATGGAGGTGGTCTGGCATACTGCATGCACAGCCAGCAAAGCACGCTGCTGTTTGGTTTACTGTGCACACATTAAATATGCTGATCTGGGTGTTCCTGCAGAGGGCCCACATGCCTTTGATGTTGAGTCTACCAAACCAGAAGACCCTGCAAGCGCTGTCCAGGCACGAGCTCAAGGGCTGCAATACATCCAAACATGGGTCAACCAGTACAATGCTCAAAAGGCGTCAATCCCAATGTCCAATCCTTCTGATCTCTTCAACTTGGCATTTGATGTTGGTGGCTACACGTCAGCATGGAACAACACACTCCCGGGCAGTAACACCAACAACACAGATGCCAACCTGAGCAGTACAGCAGCCATATACAACTCTTCGGTATGATGGACTGATGCGCAACATTTGGAGCATTTGTGACATCTTGTGAGGAAATTCCTTACAGCAGGCAATTTCAAGAAGAAATGAAACAGTGTCAATGTTCGACCCAAGCATAAAATGCTTTCCATTTGCAATGGTTGACATGCAGGCTGTGTCACGCAAAATTCAACGTGCGTGGAGTTTGATTCCATTGCAAGCTGTGTGCACCTGGCGTTGCTTGTCTGCAAACATGTACTGGGCAAACAAAGCTTTGTAAACTGTCCACAGATATCACATCAGGGCTTGCACACAAGCAGTGATTCAAGACCTGTATATTGCTTAATTGGCTACTGCGCTGCAAAATTCTGGACCAGATTTTACGTCTGACCCAGCATTCTGATCATGCGCTGCTGGGATCTGGTGCACTAAGCTGTTGAAAATCAGCGGGTAATGCGGCCCTCAAAACAAGCTGTGAATGGGTTGTTGACAATCTTGTACCAGATGCACCAGCCCATCAGAGCCACAAAAAAGACCACAGCCATAAAGTAGCTCACAACAGTCACCTGCAGGTGTTCAGTAAAACTTCAGCCCTGAGCATCAAGAACAGTTGTAGTATGCAGCATGAGAATGGAGCACCATGTTGTGCTTACCAGAGTAAACAAGACGTAGCTCTCTTGGTGGTCATCGCTGAGGTTCATGCCGAAGATGCTGGACACAACAAACACCATTGCCATGACCAGGTTGCCAGCGTTCAGGATCATGCGTGTCTGCAACACATTGTTACTGTGTTCACATATAAATGTGGAAGCTGGGGTTAGGACAGCAATGAGTGAGCAGATAACAGACACACGGGTACAGACAAGTAGCTCACCCTGATCAGGTTATTTCTGAAGTTGTTGATCTCAAGATCAATGTACTCCTGCGTACACAAAGCACCTTGACTCTTGTACAGACATGCGCTGCTCCAGAAAGATAAGCTGCATGCACACACAAACAAAACAACAGAAGTGTCTGGTCACAGCAGCAGAGACAAGGCATACCTCAGTATCACTGATGTACTCATTCATTGTTTCCAGCCTGTTAAAAGTATTGTCCATCTGAATGAAGTATGCCTCCAGCAGCATCTCAACTTGCTGCATGTCGGCATCATCATCATCCTGGCCGCCAAACTTGTGAGACTTGCGCTCCAGGCTCAGCCTGCCCAATGCAAGGCGCAGTGATGGAGCCTGCTCCAAGTATGCCACCTTGTCATCGGGATCCAGCGGCTGCCCAGAAATGTGCTGCAGGTGCTGCTCCCTGCAAACACACCACCTCCTCTGGTGTTTGTGTCACGTCATGCCAGTATGAAGGGCAATGCATGGCAACATGGCATGGAGTCTTGTGTTCAAGTCAATGTCAGACAGGCTCATGCTGGTACGAGATGCAATGCGCGGCAACATGGCGTACAATCTTGTATTTGAGCCCATGTCAGACTGGCTCACACAGTTCATCAGGTTTGACTGTTGTTTGATGCAGCCAACAAGCTAGCCATGAACAAGCATAGATAGGCTAAAAAAAGGCTCCCCTCACAAAAGGCTATCAAGATGTGCAACAAGCAGACAGTTGATCCTGGGATTGCGTTGAGAATGGCTGTCCAAGCGTGCAAGAGGAGCTGCCCAGCATGTGTCAAGCAACATGTTTGTTGGCATTGCGTATTTGCGTCAGCGCTGTGGATGCAGAGCAAGACAGATAGCGAGGCCTACCTTGCTGTCAGATTCATACTCTTCATGTCACCTTCATCCTCAAGAAACTTCTCCAGCAGCTCCCGGATTGTCTCCACTCTGGTCTTCAATCGCACCATGCGATTCTTGATACGTCGCATTTTGTCAAGCAACAATGTTGTCACCTGCAAACACATATGCATGTCTGTCATACAGCATACAAAGGCACAAAGGAGTACCCTGACCAAAGACAAATGCCTGAGATGCTTCAACATTCTGGCTGCACCATGCAGCGCTGTGACTTTTGCCCCAAACTGACTACACAATACGTTGTGGGGATACTGTGGCCCAGCGTGCAGTCATTCAGGACTGGTCCAGTCTGTGCGATGCACTGATGAATGCTACTGTATAGTGATGGTATACAGAGCACAGAAAAGCTTACTGTGTGTGCAGTGGGGCTCTTCAGCACCGGGTCCCCAGCTTGCCACAGCTCATCTGTCAAGGCTGACAATCTGGCGCAGACCTGCATGTGAGCTGAGCAACTCTGATGCATTGGCACAGCAGCACTCAGAAGCTGCAAGATTTTGACAGTGAAGCAGCGCTGGAGAAGACAAGATCAGCAACAATACCATGTCAAGAACTGCTTCCAAAGCCTTCAACTCAAAGGGCGTGTCCTGATATGACTTGTGACTGACGCTGCTGGTGTTGCTGGAATCAGAGCCATTGATCAGCAGATATGTCTCCAGATCTGAGTCAGACTTGCTGACTCTCATGTGACTGCCTTTCTTCTGAGCTTTTGTGCTGGGTGGCGCTTTGGCTTTGGCTGGATGAGCATGTGTTGCGTGTGCAAGCCTGAACTGTATATCCTCAGCAAATTGCAGCACACTTGGCTGGTCCGCATTCAAGAGAAGCAAGTAATGCGTGGTGATGATGCACTTGATGTGCTCCATATTGACTAACAACGCTTTGTCTCGGCACAATATTGCAGAAGGGTATGAAGTAGCCATGGCAGGATCCAGCAATCGCAAGTCTCTAACTTGTATGCCAAGCTCTTGAGTTATTGATAGCTTGTCAGCCTGCAGGCATAAATACCTGTCACATTTTTGCGCAATAAAAATTGCAGTAACAGAACTTGGGTTGTGATTTGCCAACCTGCAGGACACTTGTTGCTCCTGATGCCTCTATCTTCAACCATTTTCTGGTACCTACTGCTGCCAAGTGAACTTTGGTTGCCGGCAGTTGCAGTGGAAGCTGCACGGGAACTTGCAAAGGCTTGCTGGGTCTCTGCAAACTGCTTTCGCTAGTGAAGTCCTGTGATAGCGATCGTCGCATTGTGGACGAAGCAAACCCTGCTTGTCCTTTGGCAGCACCATACTCAGCATTTGAGAGCTTCCGAGGGCCGGAAGGTCTGGCGATATTGGTGGCACTGCCACTGCTTCTCTTCAACTTGGGTTGCTTCCTGACAGCGGGATTGCCGTTGCCGACAAAAACCTTGCTAGTATTGCTTGCGACAGTCGGCGCATCATCAGGGACCATGGCGACACGAGACTTGAAGCCATTCAGCAACCGCTTGCTCCAACGACTGGTTTACATAGCTGCAAAAGTGCGAAGAAAGGTAGTCTTTGCAGTGCAAACGGGAACGCGAGCAACGCTGAAGGTAAGCGCTGAGAGTCTGAGCGACAAAACGGCAGCAGCAGGCGGTGCTTCTGTACAGACAAGCTCCGAAACCAATGGTAAGTAAAAGGTACGGCCTGTCATGGGAATTACAGATGCGCATCTCAGGCCAGGATTCTAGTCAGATTCCGCCGCAGCACGGACAGCATGAGTGCAGCAGTGTTCAACTTTGGGGCGCACCTGCAGTGTTGTAACCGTGCACAACTGGCAGATGACCTTGAGAGGCGCAGAGTTGTATACGGTTGTCATGCTTGGGGAACAACGCTGGTTGTTGCATCATGCAACTTGCATGGAGTATTTCATGAGTTTCAGACCCACATGAACGACTGTTTGAACACTGCTGCAACGAGCATTTGATAACCGTCAATGCAGCTGCGTGCCTTACTATGGAGACACATTCTGACTGAAAACGCTCGCTTATTTAGTGTTATGGTATAGGCTCTCAGAGCGCTCTGCTGAAATGCTAGTGGGCAGCTACTGTAATGGCGGCAAGGACACTGATTTCCATTTATCAGCGTTAGCTTGGATACCTGCCTTGTATCTGATCATGAGCAATGTTCTCTCGCCATCTGCACAAGCACATAACAATTCAGGAACAGCAACAGGCGATCTGAATCTGTAAAACAACAAGGCAATCCAGTGTGCATGATGTGAAGCAAGATTTGAAGCTTTGCAGGCAGATGTAAAGCAACTTGCCGTGTAAGAAGGTAATTGCCAAGAGTGCCCAGATCCGGTATGTCCTTGGGCAGATCATCAGCTTGAGACTGCATACTGAATAGCTGCTGTGCCTGGGATTTCATGATGTGCAGTGACGAGCTGTCTGGGCATTCGCTGGCTATCCGTAGCACCTGCAGAAGTTTCCAAGCTGTCCTTCAGAGGTCTCTAACTCAAGCATAAACAAAGTGGCTATGTAGATGCACTATTGTGTAGACGGCCTCATGGTCTGGATACCAAAGCATTCAGCAGGAAACAGTTCATGTTGACAGCGTACCAACAGTGGCTGGTCCAATTGCAGTGATGCAGACTTACCTCAAGCATCATGGTCTGCAAGGAGCCGGGAGCCAAGCCTTCCAGATTGGCCAGGGCCGTCAAGGCAGCGCTTGCAGCTGCAGTGGCTGCTGGGTCATTGTCCAATGTAGCGGCCAGAGCAGGCTCTAGTAAGTGCCTCAGCCACTCTACATTGTGCAGAGCAGGTGTGAGACACAGCACAGTCTGAGCATGCAATGCCGCTCTACTGCAACACACTGACTAGCTGACTATTGATGCAGTGAAATGGTATCAGGTGAGGTTTGACAAAGCCTGGCACATCTATATTTGTTAGGTTGCAGCATGCCATAGGCTTGCAGAGAAACGGTTCATGCAGTAGCTACACAAGATGCTCTTGTTCCTCCTCCTGAATTGGAGAAGCTCATGCAGCAAGCAACGTGCATCACTGTGTTAAGGCACACACCAACCTGCAAGGAAGTCAAAAACGGCACACCTGAGTCTGAGGAAGAACCAGAAGTGGAGGCGATCTCCTGCATGCTGGCTTCTGATTGCTGCCAGGAGGCTGCCGGCCGATGATGCGCAGAAGCATCACCACTCAGCCGTGGCTGATGAGAGTACAAGGGCAGCTCTGCATCAGCGCTCAATCTGGGCTGATGGGAATACACTGGCCTGTCAGCATCAGCGTGCAACCTTGCTTGGTCTGGTAATGCTTGTTCGTCAGCATGCTGCATCCCAGGGTCCGAAAGCATATGGCTTGGGATAGCTTGCTGATCAGGTGTGGGCATTGCATGTGAGGTGGTGGATGGAGGCAAGGCTTCCTGGAGGGGCTGATTTGTGTCTGACTCCAGGATGACGTCTGCAGCAGCCAGTTCTGAAGACCTGGACCCATTCATGGCCTGCAACCCAGTCACCCTTCTTGCTCACAGCACTACCAGAGAATGACCTGTCAAGGGTGTTTTTTGAAGTATGCAGCCGTGGTGAACAACATTGCAAGCTCTGTCTGGTGCCAAACACAGGACGGCCGAGGACTGCTTGCAGGAACAGGCGATTGAGCCAAGCAACCTGCACGTGATTCATGCACATGCAACGGTCTGAGCGTAGACAAATTGAGAAGCGCCTCAGATGTGCCAACAGACATGCTCCAACGTGTTCAGCATGCGCAGCTCTTGCTGATGCTGAGGCCGCAATAGCAGGGCCGAAAGGATCATTGTGAAGTATCATGCAGCCTTGCTGCTCACCAGGCCAGCTTCTGCCAGCTGTGCCATCATAGCTAAGGAGGGGTGCTTGGCTACAGTATGGTGTCTGACAGTACCATCATCACGAAATGTCATGTTGATCTGATGACTGCGCAAGGTGCCAGCCTTTTTGGCCTGAGGCTGTGCACCAGGTGGGGCCTGCTCTGTACCAAAGTTCCAGCGGGGCATGGTCTGCTGGTACTCTGTTGCTTGGTGATTCAGCTGGTCCAAGGGAGGCCGCTTGGCTGCATGAGCTGAGATGGTGTGCTGAAGGGATGCTGGAGCTTGGACGTGCTGCAGAAAGTCATGCTGTAGCAAGCCTTGAGCTGTGGGGCGCCTTGTGGGGTCCTGTACACACCACAATCTTTGCTGCATGACAGCAGTCATGCAGCATGCAATTGAGATGTCAGTTGCACGTGCAGATATTTGTTGACCAATCATAATGATGAGTTCACGGACTTTGCGGGGATGTTCCCACTTGGTACTGAAGTTGCCTGCACAAGACACAAACCAAGAACTTGCAAGACATACCTTCTGCAGACAGACAGCTACAAAGTCCTTAAACTGATGACTGAAAGGGCCTTCCAGCTCAGGAGCAGGTGATTTGGGAATGAGGAAGAGCACTCGCATGGGGTGCAGGTCTGCATGTGGGGGTGCTCCTGTAGCCAGCTGCAACACAGCAGCAGTTTCGGTTGGGCTGGTCATACTCGGCTGAAATTGATGACATGCATTTGGTCACAACAAGCGATGCACTCTGCTTAGAGAATGCTACAGTACTTCTGGACAGGCAGACCAAATGCAAATTTGGTGCTGTGGGACATGAATGTTGATGCAAAAATGTGAACTCTTTGTCAAGCTATAAGCGCTGTCCAAACTCTGCTGAGGATCTTGACTGTATTAGGTTAGCATGGCAAGGTGGCTAGAGAGATGTGCTGACTTGGAGGTACCTCTATAGCAGTGATGCCAAGAGACCAGATATCTGCTGTTTCAGCATATCCTTCCTCAGAGGACTCAATGACTTCAGGTGCCATCCAGTAAGGCGTCCCAACAAAGGTGCGCCGTCTGTAGCCCAAGGTTCCAGTCAGCTGGCCTGATACCCCAAAGTCAGAGATTTTCACATCGCCTTGGGCGGACAGAAGTATGTTGGCTGCTTTCATATCTCTGTGTATTCTATGTTCACCATGAAGGTATTCCAAGGCTTTCACAGTCTCGCACAGTACATATGCAATGGTGGCCTCTTGCAGTGGGCCATCTTCAAGCTGTACAAGAACAGAGCTTCAGTCAGAACTTTGGTGAATAAGGCTGGTGTCACACACTTCTGCACTTGTGGTGACAGAAGGCAGCACAAGATACAATGTTGGGGTTTTTGAATGGTGCAGCACTGATGCTGTACATTGAATGAGATGGCATACACAATCCAGTAGCCTTTTGCATGTGCTGTATGCTGACTCAGCAGCGTTGAGGTGCTTACAAGGTCAGAGAGGGAGGTTGCCATGAGCTCCATGATGATCAGAAGCTCTGTTGTGCCAGGCAGCATTATAGATGCAAAGTACTCGGTGATGTTTGGCGAGCAGCACTTGGCCAGCACTGACACCTCCTGTGACACACTTGCAGTAGTGAGCACATACAAAGCTGTGCATCCATAAGTTGCCATTTGCACATAGGCATAGCAAGCTTGCCTTGTGTATATCTTCAATGTCATCCTCTCTGCACACACCACAAAAAGTTACTCACTGCAGACATACAGGGAACAAGGCTTTGACACAGACGACTTACACATCCTCCAAGTCAATCACTTTAATAGCCACTTCTCGCTGCAGCTCCTTGTCCCAGCTGCATGCCACATGTATGCTTTATTAGATGCTGCATGCACATGATTTACCGTTGGCCAGTATGCACTTACCCTCTGTATACATCTCCAAAAGAGCCTCTGCCGATCAAGTCCAGCCTTTCGTATCTGTCAGCATGCTCTTGCAAAGCTTCGGCCATGGCTGCAGAAAGTGTGCAGCACACGAGACAGATGCGGCAACTCCGCAGTCCTCGCAGCGCCTATGCGCTTAACCCGCCATAGAAAAGTTAGCCAGGTTTCCGCTGAGGAAGACCCATTCCAAGAACGCAGGCCAGTTGCACTGCCGCAGCAATAACGACTACAACCGGAAACGGCCGGGAGTATCGCGATGAATGTCGCGGCACAAGCCGAAGTTTTGATCGTTCAGTGCTTGAGACCTAGCCCAAAGCAAACGGACGCAGTATGCACTGTGTTCTCGCTGTTTCAGCAGGCACAACCAATCGCGAACTACAATACAGTCGACACTTGACAAGCGAGAATGAGTGAGATCAAGGTGCACAACTGACTTTGGTCAACTCAGAGCTCTTTCCGAGCGTACCTTAAGGCGCCCTGGCGATGCCGAAGGGCCCTGGGTCAGAATCGAGGGAAGTTTTTCCTTCGCAGATCTAACAGCGTTCAGACAGAATTAAAGGACGTGGACGTGCATTCTATGCTCTGGCATCGTCACGCCCATCACCTTGGTCGCGGATAGGCTGGCACGCTTCCGCTGGCTTCATACGGCCGTGTTTGCAGAGACCACCTGTGAAGACGTCGCTGATCACGATCGCGCAACAGCTTTCGCGTGCTCCGTTTGAGCGCAAACGCGTCCAAGCGTAATCATGGACACGGTCGTGGGCTTCTTGAACCAGCAGAATTCCTTCAAAGTCAAAGCAGTCTCGCAGGTCCAGCTTGCGCTGGCTTTGATAGCTACTGCCTGGAAACCGAACCTCTCTGGGGCGGTAGCGGTACTCGGCATTCTAGCCAGCGTGCTCGGGAACCATGAGCTGTTGCAACTGGTATGACCTTAGCAGCAAGTGTTCATATGGTCAGCAAGGGCTTACATCAAGGTTTGTTTTGCTACTGCAGTATATGTATTTTACACCAGCTTCCATCGTCATCGACATTTTTCAAATCATTTTCTTCCGGCCAGAAGTCGGATTTGGAATGTGGTGAGCATCATGCTCTGCTTTTGCTGCCACTGCTCGTATGTCAGCTTGCACGTTTCCCCCATACATGCAGCGTTACTTGGCAAACCTTATGTATCTATTATTTGCATTTGGCGCCTGCCCTACTGTTTTGCAGGCATCATCGAATAGCTTGCTTGATGCAGGTTTGGAGTTATGTTTCTCAACATCATACCCAAGGTAGTAACAGATGAACTGCAGTGCTGATGCAGACTGCACCCCACTGCAGAATTACATTCTGTTGTTGCAGATTGCAGGCACCTACTTTGCATACCTGATGAGCAACGCCAATCCAGGTACATGTTCATTGGACGCCTCTTGAGCCTGGGACAGGGTTTTGCTTGAAGCATACAATTTGAACCAGGCTTGCTTAAAAGCACACGATTGAAGCTAGACTGGTCACTGCAGATGATGAGGCAGGGTACCAGTCATTTGCTGGTGGTGGACAAGGAACACGAAGCCAGCGGGATCCTTTCTCTGGTGGCTATCAACCACCACCAACAAACCCCTTTGTCCAACCAAGTGCTGGTGGATCTCCCCCTCGCAATGCTCAGAACCAAGATGAAAATGCTTGATCACCTCGTCAGCTGACCTAGTACTGTCCTCAGCTGAAAGAAGTACTGCAGGTGCTGACATTTGATAAAGTGTAAGACAGTGCAGACGTTTGTATATGTCTACATAAGGAGTGAAGGTCATGAGCCTGTGCTCTCTTGCTTTGCCAGCATCCAACTACACACATCAAGTTTTGAAAAGGCATTTCTGCAAGCACGTATTCATGTGCGCAAGGATGGCCATGCCGTAGGATGGTCAACATATAGCATATGATTTGTAGTTTCTCCTCAGATTTCAGGTTTCGAAGCTTTTGTGCATAAACAGGTTTTATCACATCCACTGTGACACAAAGTTTCACAGTTCCATGAGATTGCACAACACTATAACCTACTACAGGTCAAGCACAATACTGGCAAAAAACTGAGCGTCACGTCAAATCAATCAGTACACGCGTACTCTGAAGACCAGCCATTGTGTCACAAAGTCATGCACAAACAGATAAAGTTGCCAAATAGAGCTGGCTCCGCTACACAACAAAGACACGTATAAACACAAAAGGTAGAAACACCAGGTCCTCACACCTCTTTGCAACTATCACAATCGCATGTTTGGCCCTCACTCGTTCAGGCAGTGTTCATTTTCTTACGCTGCATTTGTTTCATGACCAATTCACCAGTCCTCAAACCTGTCGAGCACTGCATGGGCTTCTGTGAGATCTTTCTGCACCTTTTTCCGCCTATAGAAGATGGGGCAGTCACGTGATGTACAGAGCACATCTTGATGCAAGCTGCCTTGACAT
>JAABUK010001437.1_pt1 | contig 45381 bp, 28 predicted proteins | sample 5559141 | NCBI WGS metagenome assembly JAABUK01 (sample SAMN10711869, study PRJNA513367) | rock metagenome | isolation source: Antarctica rocks | place: Antarctica: Victoria Land, Pudding Butte nord | collected 2016-01-03 | reverse complement strand
GATGAACATTCGTTGAGCTAGCCCCGGCGAAGAGGTGCCTGTTTCTTGGACGTCGGCGCTGAGCTTTGAGAGGTAGGTTTCGAATTCGCAGTAGAATCTGTGTTCGGCAAGCTAGAGAGGACCGACTTGGTGTCTTCGCTGTCCCGCTCTGGCTGGGACGGAAAGCTAAGACTTGTGTCTACATCGAAATTGTATTGCGCAGGCAGCTTGTCAATAGCGTCACAAAGTCGTTTCAGGTGGATTGGAACAAAAATGTCGTAGATGTTCTTTGTGAATTTATAGGCTGTCCACTTCTCCTTATCATCTCGAGCTGCGATGTAGAATGTGTCAATTAAATGACGGTAGAAGAATGTCTTATCTCCATTAATTAATGGGTAGTGGCCATAGATTCTGACAGTCTCATTGTCGTGTGAGACTGAGAAGGCAAGGATCTCTTGATGCAGTTTCTGCTGCTGGTTAATCAGTCTAAAAAGCTCAACAATGCCTTTTATGGAGACGCTTGCGCTGTGCATATTTTGTCGATCGGCGATCTTGAGGTCCTCAGCGCTACACTTTACCTCACATGTGAGGAAGGGAAAGTACATGTCCCACCTTGCCTGGACTGAGCCTTGATCGCTGAATTTGCCAATTAAGGGACTTAGCTTCGTTAGTTGTTCCTCGCTGAACGCAGACTTCCGAAACCCGACTGAGTAGTCAGGCTGAGGACGTTTGCCAATCGTTGCAAAAGGCAGGCACTTTAGCCAGGAGCTGTTGACCTTCTCCATGAGAATGTCAAGTTTACAAGCTCCGAGATCAGCGAGGTCCTGTGCAGAGGCAACAATCAAGAAGGTAATGTCCTTTATTACTTGGGCTTTGTTTGCAATCCGCAGATTCTTGCATGTTTTTTCCAACACATCATCGTGAAAGCGAGAAACTTTGGGAACGCTTTGGCTTGTATCGAGTAGCTTCTTGCAAAGGTCCTTGATTGTCTTGGTAATGACTAGATCTGGCTTATCCATGAATGCTCCAGCAGCAGCAAGAGCTTCCTCATAATCAGAGTTTTGGTAAGGGCGACTCTTGTCGTCTCGGGGAACTCTACTAGGTGTGCCCTGGCTAGACGCCTGATCGACGCTCAATTTGGTGGAAGACCGCTTTCGGGATATGAGCCGACTCATCTCGAGACCTGGGTCGCTGTGTCCAGCAGGCCAAGCGTGGTTATCTATCCAATATGCAATAGGATCTGTAGGTGCTGAGGCTTCTGTTATCTTGTCTCCTTCAGCTGCTTCAGTCGCACTCTTCTCCCGTTGGCTAGGTAGATTGTAGTGTGGATCCACCTGATCGTTTTGAGCACATTTCCGTTTTCGGCCAAGCTCAGAGGGGGTTGGAGGAGGAGGTACTGGCTGTTGTGGAGGCTGTTCATACAGTCAGCCGTCATGTCTCAAGATCAAGTGTATTTTGCAACATACAATACTCTTCAGGACACTGCGGGTAGATGGTGAGGAACGGTGATTTTGAGGATCGTGATGTTTCTTAAGTCCCTTGGGCTGTCCTGCAGGCTGGTCCCTTACAGAATCTTCTGCTGGTCGCTTTCCTTGTAATCGCTGGCTCCTGCGAAGAGGCTTGGGTTCGTGCAGCATCTGGCTTCGACGATGTTCATCTACACGATGTAAGTCATCGAGGACTGAGATCATGCTCGAGCTGGAACTTACGAGAGATGTCACCTGACGCGCCCGTGAGAGGACTGTTCACCCGTTTGCAGTGTTGAGCTTTCATCTGCGACGAGGAGGGCGCCATGGCGGCTGTAGGGAGGAAGGCTGGACTTGCTTTATGTTCGCAGTCTCGTCTTGAGGTCCGCAATATGCAGCCGGTGTAGTGGATTTGCCCAGTCCCTCCGCATATTTGCTGCGTCTTGGCACTTCTCCCGGCTGGTGTTTGTTGACATGCCCTCGGAGATAAGTCTGGAATGCGCCTTTACTGACGATCAAATCGACCGACTCACTTTGATTGGCAGAGACAGCGACCAATCCTCAGTCATAGCACGAGTTGATATGTATTTTCCTTTCCTCACCTGCAAGGTGAAGTGCGGCAATGAAGGCCTCCACGTCGCCGACTGGTCGAATATGGACAGCGCAAGCATCTCTGTAGAAGGCATTGTTGAGCGATTTAGATAGGTTAGTCAGCAACAGAAACTATATCAAGAGACTCTTATCTTCTTAACTGTCAGACAGCCTGCGCTTCAGCCTGCGCCTCAAGCTGTCCATCGGCCAAGTGGAGCCAATCTCCGGCCTATCTTGGCCCCATTTTCTTCATATTTAGGCCCATTCTCAGGGGCATTCTACATAGCTTCTTAGACAGTTGATTCTGTCTGTTCAATCAATTCAATTCGATTCTATACAGACATTTAGAGCTATTTCTGGCCGATCTGTCTGACAGGTTCCATTGGCGTTGATCCCCACACGGAAATTACCACTTACTGCAAACAAGAAGATCGATGGAGCCAATCTCCAAGAAATCTTCCTAAACGACTATCTTCCGTGTATTTCGAGAGAGGACAGTCTGACGCAATTACTTGAATCAATGTCAGCGACAGAATCTGTCAGACAGCCTGAGCCACAGCCTGCGCCTCAGGCTCTCCATAGGCCAATTTGAGCCAATCTACGGTCTATTTCAGCCCCATTTCCTTCATATCTAGCTCTATCTTCAAGACCAATTCTAGATAGATTCTAAGCAGTTGATGCTGTCAATTCAATCAATTCAATTCGATTCATTACAAGCATTTCGAGATATTCTAGTTATTTGCTTGACAGAATCTAAGCTCTGCAAGACAACAGCTGAACAGTTTGGGATCTCCAGCATTTTCGCAGACATGGACCTTTTCAGTACAGTACTTGATTCTCTCTCATCAATAAAACTAGCAGCCCACCTCCGAACAGCCTTCAGGCTACCCCGGATCTCTTGTTCAAATGGCAGCGATAATCTTTGACCCTAATACCTCACGAAGAGCGTACAGAAAACCATCATTCCATCGCCCAACACACTGCCCTGTACCGGGAAGACCGTCGACGAGGACATGGCCGCGGAACCATGTTACCTTTGCATGGAGAGAGCTGGGAGACTGGGCAGGACGCCCGTGACACTGCGGTGCGAATGTCTCCGCAATGGACGCATGAGGCTTTGTTTGGCTAAAGCTGCATTCGAGAGTGGTGGTTGGTTGCCCAGCTTGCCGAACGTCCAGACATGTTGGCTTTTTAAGACGACGAGTTTGTCCTCGAATGTGCTGCAACCGATGGGGGGGATCTGAGTAAAGTCACGAGCCTACTTCAACCAGGCATCCAGCTCTCTCTCTTCCTCTCTCTCTCTCTCGGCGTTCCTGGACTGGACTGGATCCCCGCTGCTGGCAGCAGCAGCGAAGGCGGGGCCATCAAGAGAATAGTGATGAATGAGTGTATGAAGAAGAAGAAGCTATCTACGCAAACTAGCAAGGAAGAAGGAAATAGGCCTGTGCTGAGTAAGCCGCCAAGGAGGACCTACAACAAATAGTACGCTCGCTTTTGGTTACATGGAGCTTCCGTGTCGGAGCAAGGATCTATATCAACGGACGGGCGTCCTATTGGGCCTCGAAAGGGAGGGGGGCCATTCATCCCGAGATCATCATAGCGGAGCTTCTTTCACGCGGGGCGGTCCTGTCCAACATAGATGAATGGGGGCCAAATGTTGCTTTCAATCTGGCGGTGGAGAGCAGGGTCGACGGAGACAGGCAGCGTTACTGCTGAACATTTGGATCTGAGTTATCTGCTTGGGATCGCGAAGGGGAAATCTGCATTACGCAGAGCCGTCGGACGGCGCGATGAATAGATAGTCAGCTTACTGGTTTGGCCAGAGGAGCCGAAGTGAACGAACTTGGTGGATGAGCGGGGATGCACGCCGCTACATTACACTACACTACACTACACTGCGCAACGGAAACTACGGAAGATTGACGAAGCTCTTACTAGACGGGGGCGCAGATGTAACGTTAAATCAGGGATATGACGGGACGCAACTACGACAGATTGGGCAAAGGGAAGCGACTGTTCAGTACGCTTTAGAAGCTCTTGATGGTACGGAGTTGTTGACAGATTTCGTTCTTTCTCAAGGCAATTTCATTGAGCCATATTGTATGTATGCCGACATCACATAACCAAGGAGGGCCTGTTCAATACTCCTCTCCGGCCATCGAGTTCCTCTCTCTCTTAGTATAGTTGCTGTAGCTGTTATCTCAAATCCGGTCTGGCCGTTGTGATTACCGCCACAACTTGAGACTGAAGCTGGCGGTCCTCCTTCGAATGCTACTTCCTCGCTGACGTCCTTTGATTCGGTCCCTTCGAAAGAGCCATGCTTATGTCTGTCAAGGGTCGTGATATCAAAACGGTGCCCAGCCCATAAGCCACGGTGTATGTTGTCTGTGTAATCCATTGAAGCAGTCTGTTTCAGTAGACCAGCAAACACGTGACCAGACGACTTCGCCAAAGCCCAAAACGTCCATGTTGGGGCCGTGAATATCTGATTGCGATTGCTTCAGAGCGGACGTACTCCTGCGTACGTCAGATTTCGAAGGAACCATGGTTGATCTTCAGGGTAGGAATCGGACAATTTGTAGCGACGTAATTCGTCAGATATTCGAGCCCTACAAACAGTTGGTAAGCGATGCCATTCTCCAAGCAACACGGCTCCTCCTACTAGACGATCAGCTAGCGAATATTGCCACTCTCTAACTTGCTGATACCGCGCATCGGCAAGGGAATGTAAGTTAGTTGGGCTGGAAACAAAGTCTGTGGAGCCCTCGTCTGTCGAAACGTCGTCCCAAATTTCCTTTCGTTCAATCCTGATTGCATTGCTTCATTCTCGCTCTCGGTGAGTACGCGCCAAGGGCGACGTCCGTCCGCGCCGTCACGCCCCGGCCCTCGACGGAAAAATCACCACATCACCACAACCACTTCGCAGCCACTGCGTGAACCCCCGCGCCTTTCCTTCTCCACCATGGGCATGGGCACTCCTGCTGAGAGCTCTCCTACAGAAGCTCATCTCAACGATCTGGCTACGCGTACCATCCTCGAAGACTCTGGCGGCTTCATCTCTGTGATGGCTCCCCAAGGACAACCACAATCGCTTACGGCCGTGCTGACGCTTGCCTTTGGCGGACAGTGGTCAAAATGCCAGACTTTGAGACGCTCTCAGAGTCCGAGAGGATAACGATTTTCCACAAAGCACAGTAAAGGCCCACTAACAGCAATTTGACCCTCAAGTGACAAGCTAATGTTGTCCCGTAGAGAACTACAGAGGAAAAGGCCTTTCCGCGCTGATAATCTCGCATCAAGATTACGGTTCGTTTCAGCACACCCTATATCTCTTCCACATACTAATGCTGTGACAACGCAGGGAGTTAACACCGCCAATAGACTCGGAGGAGGAGCTCGGGGAGGCTCGTGTCCTAGAGGCCCACGCGCGGAAAGAACTGGAACACGATGGCTGTCCTCCCTGCTATCCGCCTGACCTCGATTTTCCCCTGTGAAACCCTCCTGAGACATACCAGGCAATAACACACTACTGGAATCAGCTGATGATGTGGTGCTCTGCTATCAAAAGTTGGACTGGGAGCAATTCCGCAGGCTTCAGCCGAGGATCCGCTGTCGAAACCGACCCTTCAGCAACTTTGTGGACGAGGTTCGTGAACGTCGACAAAGACATGAATTGGATGGCGATGTCCGCCTCCTCTTATGTCCAGAGCAACAAAGTCAGCTGGATAATTGGATGGAGTTTCAGAACCGCCATCTTAAACGCCTTGAGCAGTTTGATATGGAACGACAAGTTGAGGCAAGAGTTGGATGATGCGCAGAAAGTGGCTGGCGACAGGAACACTACACGTTCCAAATTCGGACAAACACGCGCAGAAACCCTCGAGCGACGTTTGGAGGGAACTGAACGAGACCTGAAGTGGCACCACATTCTACTGCACCGGATCGAGCAGCAGCGGCTAGCGATGGATCTAAGGCATCCGACACCCGTCAAAGGAGATCATGAGGATCAGGATACCGCACCAAAGGCCGTCCGAAGGACCTCCACTCGTGGACGCCGGACCAAGCAAACAGAGGGCCCTTCGGTCCTCGGCAAGGTCAGGGTCACGAAGGCCAAGTCGAGTGAGTGGAACACACGGAACACGCGGATCCAGAAGCCCAAGGTTCCAGAACTCGAGGCCCCCATCCAGAACTTGGACGTCATCCTGCAGAGCAACACTTCAAAATCGTCGCAGCATTCCGAGACAAAGCCTCGGCGTACCAAGATTGATAGGCCACTCCGCCAAATTCACCCACAGAGTGTGTCTAAGGCAAGTCGATTCGCTGGTATCAGGGTAAAATCACCATCCGGCCCACGACGCCGTGTTGCTAAGCAGACCCAATCTCCAGACCAAGCACGCCGGCCGACCCCACAGCGAGCGCAGTCCGCACCTACTATCACCACACGAAGTGGACGGATATCAAGACCGCTGATTAGATGGGGCTCCTGAGAGTAGGGCTTTCGCTGCGCCTCCCTATGCTGCCTCAATCGAGATTTCACGGCGTAGGGATGGGATTCCTGGGTGGACGGAGAGTCTGCCTGCAGTTGTGAACGTCGAGACCCGTCCTCGGGCCCTAGTGCCGCTTCCGGAGTGTCTCAGGGAGTCCACCATAGAAGCTGATGCTCTACCTGCGCATGTTATTGGAGGATTTGCCACCTAACCGTCCCATTGTTTCGTAGGACCGAAGTTACGTCTTCTCTCACCCGTACAGAAATCACTGTGCTCGTGCTGCTTTTGGGCTCTCGACCAGCACCAGCAAGCTGGTTCTAGCTGTCAATCTTTTGACCATCTTCAAAATGCCGCCCATGATGATCAAACCTCTCGTTTGTAGCCAGCTGTCTGATGAAATCTCCCAGCCCGTCTGCGCGGAACCCTTGTGAGAACAAATTCAAAAAGGCCGGTCATACCTCCATTCTATCCATGCAGATTCGCTCTCTTCATTCCTTCCGGACATTGCAAAGCCCGCGCCTCATTCAATTAAGCATAACAGGACCACTTCACATCGTAGCTAAGCACAGATGATGGTAGCTTTCGACACCTCCAACTGTTGTCGGGGATGCGCTCGGGTCGTCGTGACTCTTTGCTGGCCTTCTTGTGGAGATGAATCTCGACTTCTCTCTTCTTCGCGGGGGTTCGAGATGGACATTCTTTGCGTTCTGCGGAGTTGGTGTTAGCGAAGGGGTCATGGATCTGGTCGTATGAGTCATAAAACCCCAGCCCCTCTCTCCCTTGGATCTGGCAGCTCATCTCCCTCAAGATCAAGCGCATACACCCGTTCCCTTTCCCGATGTCCATATTTTCTATGGTACAGAAGCGATTGCACCCCGAAGGACAGCGTCCGCTTCTACGAACCGCATTCTAGGATAGACCGCTCCTTTCCCCGCCCCTATCCGCTTTGAAGGTGGTGGCTGGAAGACCACAAGGGCAGGGGGTCATCTCGCCTCTGACATCACATAAACCGGACTCGCAGCATTAATCCGAAGATAGTCTTCAGGCGCTTCTGGGATTGCCTGAGGGGCGTGTTTAGCCGCACTAGCAAATATGTTGTCGAAGCCTCAATGAAAGACCTCGCGGGTACTTATATCTCTCCTCGCCCGCGCCCTGCCCTGATATCTGCTCACCATCTTACTTAGAAAAAGGTTCTGATGCAACGGCGAGAATGTTAGAAGTTTCTATGCGTCAGCTTCCTCTCCGAGATTCTCGATCAGACACTGCAATCTGTACGTGTATAACTCTAATGAAAAGGGAACGAGCTGCTTGGTTTTGGGCTGCGATTCTAGCTTCTGATGAAGGCGCCATTGCACGCAACAATTGAACTATGAGACAAAATCTACGGCCGCGAGCGATACGTCGCTGTAAGCACTGCAGGAACTTTTGGAATGTTCACTTGTACCAGTCCAAGGCTCACGCGCCTTTGCCTCATCAAAGCCGTATTTCTTCTGGATGAGCTCGTCGATTTCGCAAAAATGTAGCATATGTTGCAATAGATAGTGCTTTCGCGCTCAGTCATCATCGAATCTCAAGATGATCAGGAACTTTCCGCGAGGTTTGCTCGATTGTATGTGATCAGAAAGAGTCTATCTTCTGTTGATTTAAGAAGACACGAATGGGCTGTTGGCTCAGCTCATGGGGCCTGCGGTAGACACCACAATTATTGAAATGAAGGCAAATAATTAACTGATTTGCGACTTTCTTCCATCGATTTCCCACCTCTTCTGCCTTGGCATATTCTTCATTGTTTGCTTCAGTATCTTTCGCTCAAGTTGTTCCCCTTGGAGACACATAAGGCACCCAATATCAATCCTCCTTTTGCTATATTTGTGGAGATGGACCAGCGTCGCACCGTTTGGAGCCACTCTGGTCAATGGTTCCAATCATCTCCGCTCCTTCGTCACAAGATTTTGCCATGTCTGTATCTTGGGCAGAGAGACCACGTGGTTGGTGTGTCGTCCAGTAAACTGTGAGAGATCCCATTTCCTGAAAGTATGTCAGTCTTCAAAACTACATTGCGCGGAACATCTGAGACTTACAGATGTCATCACAGGGTGGTGATTTTTATACTTGCTTTTCATTGCGATACAGTTATAAAGTTCCTGTGAATGTTGGGTATGACTTGACTAATGACTGAATCTCCTACCGTGACCTTGGTGTAGTTTTTAAGATGATACGTCTTCTGGACACCCATCTCGTTTTCATCCAACTTCCACCCGTTTTTGACCAGCTTCTTGAGCTCTGCCATCATCGTGCTTTCATCTTGCCCTTCGGAAAACCTCGGTCGCAAAGCTGAATCATTCACAGTTTGTTTTGATGCGAAATTCGTTAAGCTTCGATGCGATCGCAGTAGGAGGTGCGGAGTACGGGATTGGACGGTTGTTAGCGACCGAGCATAGCGTGCTGTCATGATATTATCGATGGAAAGCGCATAATGTAATCTGAGGTCTCGAGAGGGAGTGTGATGGAGGCGGTTGGCGGGTTGCAGGCTTGGCTCGTGCCAAGCCAGTTGGTAGACCCCGGAGTATTGATAATCCGGCCCGAAATAAAGTGCACGTGACCATCATCTCCGCCAACCCAGAATGATTGTGGCGTAATCACCGCGCCATTGCAGCTTTGGTGCATCGTTGCTTCGTCTCCAATCTTGCAGTGCTCGAATGCAACCGTCTTGCTCATCGTCTGTCATTGGTGCCTACATGCCGAGGATATCTGCGGTGCGAAAAGGATGCTGTCTGGGTCCTTGAATCATGCCTCCGTGGAGAGCTTTTCCATCTATGTCGAGGGCCTCGAGACGGAGAGGCAGTTATCAGTGGCAACATCTTCGTCTGGGAACCGAACAGCACGGGTATTGATCACTGGAGAGATGGTGTGGAGTGGGCTTCCCAGGAAGTAGGCGGGTTTGAGGGCGGCGAAGCGATAGATGGGTCTGGGCTCATGAAGAAGACAAACAGCATCCGTGCTAGCAGGACCGTTCATCATGTGGTCTGCTATTACACGGCAGGGGATAAAATCTGGAAGCGTGGTGTACATGTCCTGATTAGTTTTCGAACTCGAGATGAAGGGTATTTGTGGGTCTGTTTCACCTGCACAGATACCTGATATGCTTGCCGAAAAGGATTCTTGGGGCGATCATTGTCAGAGCGTCTTACAGCGCTAGACTGTGGGCGCGTCACTAAATTGATAGGACTTTGCTGCCTGGTTCCTTGGAATGCGACCTATGCCGTGTGATGACAGTGAAGTTGTCAGACAAATTGAAGGCTGAATAGCTCGTAGAATGTCTGTTGAATTGATGGAATTGACTGTCTAAATCTATGTAGAATTGCGCGTAGAATGAGTGTTATATACTCAAGAAAACGCTCGAAATAGCCTTGTTGGACAGGGCGGTTAGACAGGGCGCAGGCTAGCCGAAACCTGTCCAATGAACGCCCTGAGATCTAGACTGTTTAACACACCCCCTCAGCTTCCATTTCGGGTGAAATTAAAGCTGGATATGGATCAAAATAACGCGAAATAGCGTTAAATAAGTGGATCAGGCCTTAAATAATCTAGAAACGCGTAGAAATACTTCTTGATATTTACTTTTATATTAAAAATCAATATCAGCGTCATTATACTCCTCATCAGTCCTATCAAGTTCTCTTTATTAAAGAAAAAGAAGAAGAAATAAGAGATAGAGCAGGCTTTTATATTATCATCATCAATAATATTAGTGATAACGTGAATGATAATGTAAAGAAATAGACTATTTATAAATTATTCGTTATTCTTCTAATTCTTCTTTTTAATACAGGCCAGCCTATCTAATATATTAATTAGATTTAATTATTAAATGAATATGGCGTGTTTTTGAGTGAATAGAGTCTTAATAAGACTATCCGCGGACATTTCAGTTATTAGAATCTATTTAACAGCTATTTAATCAGCTTGAATCTTCTATCAGAGCTAGTACTGATATATATTAATATAGCGCAGCTTGATATTCAGCTTAAAAGTCTCTTTTTTAATAATTCAGATGATCTATTAATTATCGTAGTTAATAGTAATCTATTACTCGATATTAAATTATATAGCTCGAAAAAAACGTTTCTATTATAATAATTCTTAAGAGATTAGAAATAGTAATAAAAACTCAGCTTCTATACTTAATATAATAACTGTTTTCTATCTAATAGCTCTCTAATTAATAGCTCTTTAATATAGCTTAAAGAGATATCTATTAGAGCTGCGGTAAGTAGCTAAATTATTTATAAAGACGACATTACTTAAGTATTTAAAGAGCTCGCTATTATTATATTCTAAGTATTTAATTACTAGATTTTAGAAGATATAAAGATAGAAAATAACGCGATTTAAGATAACTAAATAAGCTATAGATAAATTAATAAGAAATTAAGATAATTTAGAGATAGAAAATGCTATATTAGATTAAGAAATAACAGCTACAAAATTTAGAGAGCTTACGCGTTATTAATAGACGAGAATTTATTATGAGATAGTCTGCGCGTTATTATTTTAAAGAAAAATATTAATAAAGAAGATAGAGCTTTTTAGAGATTATGAAATATTAAGAAGACTGAATTTTAAGGCGATTTTAACTATATATAAGTCTTGATATAATTATATTTTTTAAGTATCTTAATTTTACTTAATTTAAATACTTAGAAATCATTTTAACTTATCTAAAGATCTTATTTTAAATTTACGTAAAAGAGTTATTTTAAAGATCTGAAAATAATTGAAATTCTTCTTATTATAAAGAATAATAATATTATTAATATAAAAAAATACTAGAAGATGATTATTAATATATAAATAGTTAACGTCTGATATTAAATATAGACTTAACTCTTTAAAAACTGCGTTAAGATAATTATATTATAAGAGTGAAAATTACTTAAGATTATAAAGAGCGCGGAAAAGAAATTATATTGAATTTGAGTGTTAAAAGTTCTTAGAAGAATAGTAATATATCTACTTATTTAGCTTACTATTAATAAAGACGGTAATAATGTTATATTAATAAATTTCCAGATTAAAAGCGGTTATTAAAGTTATTAGAACTTAAAAAATGCGCGCAGCTAATATAACTGTATAAGTATCTTGCTCAATTAATTGCAAATCTTCTTATACATAAATTCGAGTCTTAAATTTACTAAGATAATTATTTATATTAAATTTATACTTAAATACTTATATTAAAAGTAAGAGTTTAACTCTTAAATCAGTATTTTTATTTATTTATTTATTTATTTATATATATCTCTTTTTTCAAGTTCTTATATCTTAATTTAAGTTGCTTATTAAAATTCTCTCGTAAATTAATATTTAATAAGTTATCTTCATGCTTTTAACTTAGCAGATAATATATCTTAATATAAACCTTCTCTTTTATTAATTTAATTTCATATTAAGAAGATAAAGATAAAGTGAAAGAAGATGAGCTTAAAGCTTTATTTAAGAATTACTATATAAACTGCGCGGTATATAGATTTTCGAGTACATTTTACACCTTTTAGAAGTATATTTTAAGGATTGAATTTAACTATTAATTAAGTATTTTACTTATTATTAGACGCAGACTCTTTATAGATGTTTAATAAGTGTTTGTAAATCTATTCAGACTAATTAGAAATAATAGAAGATTCAGGCGTAAAATCAGGCGTAAGTAGCTGATTTAATATTAAATTTAATATTAAATTTAATTTAGAAGAGAATATTAATATCTTATTTAAGAGCGTGAAAGATTCAATATCTTTAGAGACGCTAATTTGCTTATTTTAAGTATTAATAATATTATTAATAGCTAAATTAAATAGGGGAGAGCTTAATAACTATATATTAAGAATTTTAATAGTCTGCTTAATCTTCTTATATAGAAAATGATCTAAATCGATATCTTCTAAACTATAGAATAGAGAATTATTAAATTTAACGTCTCTTATTCTAATCATCTTCTTCTAATTAAATATTCAAATTCTATAGATATTTAATAAATTGTAATTAATAAGATGCCCGATATAAGCTCTTAGCTTAAGCTTCTGAGTACGGAGAATGTGCTTATTTAGAGGATAGACTTAACAGTTATATATATAAAGATGAGATAGATCAGATTTTATATTTATAAGAATCTTAATAAGTGTTTTCTAGCTTAAAAAGTGTTTAGATGTATAATTATTAAGATAGCTTACTGCTTTAAAAATTTCAGGTTATAGATTATCTAGCAGAAAGCTTATTATTTATATATAGCGAGCTTTCTATATAATCATCTCTTTAAAGCGCTTAATAAAGTTATTTTAAGTCTGAGTAGCTAATACTAAGCGTTCTATAATAATTTCTCTTTTTATAACTAATTCATCATATTTATAATTTAAGGAGATCTCTTCATCAGTCTGAAAATAATAAATTTCTTATTCATATTAAGTCTTTACTATATTAAGGAATTCGATAACTATTTTAACACTCTATAACTTTTTTACGTGTGTATACACGAAATTCATGTCAGTAAAATAGTAATGAAAGTAGCTGACCCATTTTTTATTATTATAGATTATTAACAGCTAAATTAGATTATATAAGACGCGAGTAAGAGACTTATTTGCAGAATCTTTCTTATTAAATCTTCTTAATACTATTTCTATTGCCTTACTTAATATATAGATTTCGTAGATGATAAATAATATTGAATTTATAATAATAGTGTTTATAACGCTATTTTAAAGATAAGAGATAATATCTTATTCTAAATAGCTTATTATAATGTATTATTAAATAGCTAATATCTTTATATCTACTTATGAGATTGTGCTTAACACGAAATTCAATATAAAGATCTTAAGAGAATTATATTTAAGTGCTTAATAAGATTTAATTTATTATATAGTATAGAAGATTTTCCCGTTACTCTAATAATATAGCCTCTGTTTTTCTATATCTTAGTAAATCTCTTTTAACGTAAATCGATATAGAAAGATTATATTTATAAAGAAATCGGAGATGAGAATCATCTTAAGAAGAATTATTATCTTCAGATCTGTAAATATTTATATAGAGATATCTACACTTCTAAACGCCTTAATAGAGTAGACCGATTTATCTACTATTAGCTTATCATTCTCAGTAGCTAAACGCTCAAATTAAAACCTTAATGAATTATTATAGATATGAGAATTCGCGTCTGAATTAAGTATTTAGATATCTTGTAGCTTATAGCTATTTTGATCTACTGTAAAAGAGATTATGTTAGTAAATATCTCTAAATTTAAGTATTTTTTCTCTTCCTACGATTCTATTACTAAATTCTAATTTTTCTTATTCTTAAAATAAACTCTTTTTCGCTCTATTTCCACTATTCTTTTAATTCTTTTATTCTGAGCGATTTTGTCATTTACAGTCTTCTGTATTTCTACATTTAAGATCTACTTAACTGATCTATTCTGTTTGATTATGTAGGGACAGGAGAAGTAAGAGTAGATTTTAGAGCAGAGATAGAGCCTAGAAGGCAGAGGCGTCAATTTTTCAGAGAATTGAGTGCCTGCGGGTGACTCAGCAGGTTCTTCTTACAGCGTTGCGAAAGCTGTATGCGAGGGCGCCTTGGATTCTACCCTGTTAATCTGAATGTGGTTCTGAAATGACTTGATTAGGTTGAATAAGGTCGGTATATTCGCCTTTTTTCTAATTTTCTTCTTCAGATATAGCTCATAGGAGCTTGCAAACATTGGGTCAACTCTCTTGATGGCTCTGATAAGGTCGTATAGAGGATACTCATTCTGAACCTCTAAAAGATTGACTCTCTTGACGTCTGTATACACCTTTTCCCATTGTTAAAGCCATTTCTCATGCTGTTGATCTTTTGGAGCCTTTTTTAGGCCTAGATACAGCTGAGATAGCTCCAATTGCCTCGTTGGACAGGGCGGTTGGACAGGGCGCAGGCTAGCCGAAACCTGTCCAATGGACGCCCTGAGACCTAGGCTGTTTGACAGAAGTGCAAAGGCATTGTCCACGCCAGACGAATCATGCTGCAAGATACGCTTAGTGTCTCAGTATTGGGCGAATTGAGCGAAGGAAGCACGATTAGGCCGGCAGAGCCTGCTGCCAGGTGATTATCTTTATCGTCTTCCTATACACCAACCAGTACCTAATTGAGGTCCACCCTCGGTGTAATATCGAAGCTAGCACCTGACATTGCTTGGCACAAGGGCTTGGCACAAGGGCCTGTACTTTACGTAACTTAGAAATCAATCCCCTTTCATACTTTACACTGATTATGTTATCCTTCCGCTAGTGTTCCTTGCCAAGAGAGTTGTGGTATCCCATGCATGCCCAAGACCCTTCAATCCGCATACCCTGCCGCGCACTCCGCTCTTAGAGCGCCTTGACAAAGTGCTGTGTTGGGAGGTCTTTGCCGTCTTTGTCTTTGCAGAATGCGGTGTAGTGTTTCCTCTCATCTTTGTCACTTTGGTGCTCGGACTCCCTGATGCGCTGTTTAGTGATTGAGAAGTTTCCCTGCTGTCTATCGACCTACTTCATAGCGACTGTAGTCGTGCCAGCGGGTAGCTGGCCCTTGTTTGCCTCTACGACAGTGGCAAACTCATTCTGAAGCGTGGGTGCGCAATAAGTGCGATTCCAGGCAGTGGTCTGCTTCGCCCACTCAATGGAGACGGTTGTTGCGCCATTCTTGAAGGACCTGATAGCCTGGCTGGTGAGGAGCTGGGCTGATGCAGACATGCTGGAAAGAGAGTTTTAGCGTCAGACTGATGGATGAGGATACCGTGGGTTGGAATTCGGAGGTGAAGAGCACAGCTTTAAGTAATAAAGCGTGAACACGTTAGGCTTCTCACCAATGTAAAACATGAAAGGTGATTGATTTCTAAGTTACGAGTAACTTACAGGCCCTTGTGCCAAGCCCTCGTGCCAAGCGATATCCCGTGCTAGCTCAAGGATTGAGCTAGCCTAGCTTTGATATTACTTCAGTAGTAAACATTCTTCTGACCTGTCATCTTCTGTTCTACACATAATATCCCAGCTTCCATATCTTGCCCGCAAACGTGAAGATAGCGCAACGTTCTCGTCGTATTGTCACAAAAGATGCGACGAATGGTGGTAAGAATGGCTTCCTCCCTACAAGTAGGCCAAACACTTGTTGGTCGAACCGGAATGTCCTATCACCTTCAAAAAGTCCTTTACGAGAGGATAGACAAAGGGACTGAATACGAAGGAGTTGTGCATAGGCTATGGCTCGCTCTGTACGTTTCGTCCGACGTGCAGCTTCTCAGAGTAGTTGGAATATTTTCTGACAAATCCTAGCTCCAACAATGGCTCCTACGTGGTCAAGCCTGTTACTCCCTTTCTCTACGACCAGGCATTTAAGCTCCAGGAGGAACTGTCATTCAGTCCTCATCTTCGACTGCCAGTTGATGGTAACAATGCCAACACGGCTCTTATCTTCCAGTATTACACCGAGGACTTTTTGAGTTTCATGCAAAGCGGCCCGGTTTCGAGGTCACAGGTCAAGCGGATCCTCTGGGACATTCTAAAAGGCATTGCTGCTTGTCATAGCAAAGACTGGGTGCACTGTGGTAACGATTTCCCCGCATTATCTGCGTGACCTCAACGAATCGGTGTGGCTGCTAACGACGACCTGGTATTTGGATACAGATGTGAAGCCCAACAATATGTTGATCTCGTATACGTCCAGGCCGGGCAGTGTTCGAGAGATTGACCGCGTCTCTTTATCCGATACAGAAGATGCTGCTAAAGTGAAAAGCGGAGAAGGTGTCTTTTTCCAGGTCGGCAACGTCCTCTGGCGCAGCCCTGAAGCTCAGACTGGCACTCGTGTGGGTAAAGCATCGGATGTTTGGTCGTTTGGAGTCACGGTAATTGCCTCTACCTGCGAGGCGGCTCGAATACTCCATTCATGTGCCGATTTGAAGGTTTTCAACTAACATGAGTCCCCCGAATCACTGCAGGCCGTCTACGGAATCACCAAAATGGTCATCTTTGCGTACGACAAGCTGCACGATGGTGTTGAGCCGGAGGTTGAGGTCCTTTCCAATATGCTTTCTTACTTTGGACCTCTCGATGGGGGACTGACAGAACATCTCCGAGACAGCCCCTGGCGTGAGGTTTTGATCGCGCTGGATCAGAGTTTCGATGTCGATACTCCAAGAAAACCATTTTCCTTGTGGAGAGACATCGAAGGACTCGAACCTGGTGACAAGGAATTCTTTGGGCGAATTCTGAACCTAGATCCAGGCAAGAGGCTGACAGCTGAAGAGCTCCTGAAGGATCAGTGGTTCCAATCCCCTTGAAATGTATTCTCGTCTTACAAAAAGTTGAAATGTTACAGTGGAGCTCCTTGCGTCAGCTCCCTTACTCGTCTTAGCGAAATGTCGATTAATGCGCACAATTTATGCATTTTCTGTTCATAGCAGGCATGTGGTGTAGTCATGGAGCCCGATCAATCCTGATCACTACAATCCTGGATATCCCGATATATTGTGCGTTCCTTTCCACCGCTCAGACCAAGTTCCAGCTCATCCAGCCCCCTTCCTTCAACTAAGCCGCAATGGAGATAACTTCTAAGATGCCTGATGATACTGAAGCGCAATTACTGATAACAACAGTCGTCTCTAAAACCTCCACAAGGTCTACAAAAGCGGAAAGGCTCAGTTAAGTTAGTCAGGGTCATTAAGACATCGGAGAAAGCTTCGGGCAGGGAGGTTCGGTCGTAGAAGAAACCCTCACAGCACAACAACAAGAAGTGTCAAGAAAGTGGAGGAATGCAGCAGCACTTAGGAGGAGAAGGAGAAAGCAGAGGATGCTGAGACGGAAACCCGCCGCTACTAGTGATACATTAAGCTAGGAGACCCCTAACAAGGATCCGATAGCATAAAGTAAGAAAAGCAAGACGACAAAGAATCGAAGACAGGGGATGATGGGGTTTCCGACCCATATTGAAAGGACATTGCTGCGAATGTGACACGAATTCTTGGCTTCTTCTCCCGAGCTGGATATCGTTGTCGTGACTGTACACACCACTTTTGCAATTTCTGCACGAGTATTGAAGAAAGGGCAGGATGATTTAGTAGTAGTAGTAGTAGTAGTAGTAGTAGTAGTAGTAGTAGTAGTATGAGGATCAAGCTAGGATAGGACAGCGAAGAAATAGCATGCATGCTTGAGTAAGCAGGTCCGCTTTTCTTATTTGGACATGAACAGATCTCAAACAGTCCCGTGTGTGTGTGGCTATGCCAGGGTGAGCTGCATACACTAACTGTTGTTCGCTTGAGCATTTGATCACCGGCCGGCGTACTTAACTTGCTTATCATGCAGGAGTCTCCGTCATGGTCAAAGCGAGCACAGCTGTCAGATTACTGCAACGTATCAAGATCTTCAGCACCACGGCTGCGAACATAGATAAGCTTAGCTGGCCCGCGGCGGCACCGACAGCTTGACGCCCAGCCAGCTATGAATGGTGTCGGTGGCTGGCTGGTTCTTACACTTTACCAATTGCCTTCATGAAAGAATGAATCCGACATCATCCATCTCGGGCCAGGAGTGTCTCATCAGCTCAAAGAAGGATGTTGCGAATGGGATCCCCAATAAAGCAACCAGGGCTGCTGATTCTTGATGGCAAAGATACATCTCGAGCCTCAGCCGAAATGACTTTCTCGGCGGGAAGGATCACATCGTGTTAGTTAGCACCTGTCAGACAAAAAAGGCCAGAATAGCTCTAAATGTCCGTATAGAATCGAATTGAATTGATTGAATGGACCGAATCAACTGTCTAAAAGCTATCTGGAATCGCTCTTGAAGATAGGCTAAATATGAAGGAAATGGGGCCAAGAATGGGCCGGCGATTGGCTCCAATTGGCCGATGGAGAGGTTGGGGCGCAGGCAGAGGCGCAGGCTGTCTGACAGAACCAATAGGGTCGTGTGTGATACAGCTGTGGGGTGGTGTCAATCCCGGGTGTAGATAGTTGGATCAGCGAGAAATCTAAAACACAGCTGGCGAAGGAGATTGGACACCGCAGGCGCCAAGGCGCCAAGGCCCTACAGCGCCTCGGCAGGCGGTAAGAGCCGAGATGGGCCGGGATTGCGGTGCCAAGGCCGCCAAGCATCTAATCTGGCATTCCCAGCCATCTAATCTACGGTAGCTGCCCCTCTTGGCATTCCCCACCATCGATCGAGGCGAGATGAATGCTTCCCGATCAGATCTTCACTCGCCGATCTCAGCGCATAGTCCATCTGTCGGCTGCAGGCTCATCCCCTCGATATCCGATCGTCCGATCATCTGAGACTTGCTTCATGCACAATGTGGGAGATGTGATTCTGCGTTGGCGCTTCTAGAGTGCGCCGGATCTGGATCCCCGGCACTGGTGCGGCCGGGGCCCTGCACCATGTTCCCGCGCGGTGAGATGCAAGGACCAACTATGTGGAAGATGGGGGTGGTGACAAGGTTGTTGGCTTTGCTTAGCTGCAGATTGGTATTTCTAATAAGCTCCCTCCTGACGCTAGCGCCTGCTTCGGGAGGTGCAACTTTCCGGCTCCACCACGCTTGGGACGGCGAACTGTGGGGACCCTGATGGCCCGGCCCTGCAAACCAGCTATATGAACAGCTGTCGTCCGTGGCAAGTCGTGACCCCCACATCTGACTGATCATCTGAGAGGTCTTCTGAGCTGAAAAGGATCCATCACGCAGAGCACCACTCACCATGAGGTCTGGTTCCGTCCATCGGCTCAGCCTACAGCCGCAGCGAGCGTATTGGAGCGAGTTCCTCTTCAAAGAGAAGAAAGTTCCAGTGCTAGTCTCGGCAAACGGGATCCGTCAGAATATCATCAAGGCGAGAACCATATTTGACGCACTCGAGCTCAAATGGTTTAACAAAAGAATCGGCCCCTCTGTGCCACTCGTCGTTGTTAGTCGGGCCTCATTGGGACTCAATGGGGGCTATGTCACGCTCCGTGACGGCATCCGGTTGTGTCGAAACTTGGGAGACGAGGACCTTTGGCGAGCCATCCATGCTTTCGGCACGAGGAACGGGGTAGTGCTTGATGGCATCCGGTAATTCAGGTCTCAAGATTTCTGCTCATGGTGCTGAATGTATGCAGTGTGGCCAGCTTCCCGAACCTGAAGCAGAGGTTCGGGGATCTCATCCAAATCGACAGATTCGAAGACCTTCCTTTGGCTGTCAATATAACCATGGCTTTCAGCGCGAACGGACTTAAATGGAGTCGTTTGAAAAAGCACCTGTCCCTTATTCAGGAAGGTCCTCATAGAACCAAAGGGGGACAATTCAGTCAGGGATGCGGAACTCATACGACTGTGGAGACTGCGATCGCGATTTTGAACGACAGTGGCCTGGAATGGATGGCGGAAGAAATGCGACGATGCTACGATCAGGACTTACAAAGCCAAGGTGCTTTCATTCCTCAAGAAGCAGTCTCAAGCGGGGGCAGCATGTCTCCCACCTCAAGCGGGGGCAACATGTCTTCCACCTCAACCGGGGGCAACATGTCTTCCACTTTTGCCTCGGCTGGATCGGGTCTTGATCATACCGAGTGGCCCATCGGCCTTCCACAGACAGCAAATGGATGGGAGCAAATGCAAGGGGTCTTTCCTGCGAGTCTATGGGGGGGGGTGTCGTGGCCAGTGTCTGACAAGATCAGCACGCCGTGCTTTGGACCTTCACACATTCACGGTTGTATTGGTCCAGCCGGTCCGTCTGTCGGCCTTGACGCACTCCTGTTCCAGTCGGGGTGTCAGTGCGCGGGAGTCTTCCGAGGTTGATCGTGAAGGTCTTGATCTTCGCGTCGGGCTCGAGAAGGTCAAAGTCTGACCTCCACCCTTTCGGCCTTGTCTAAGCTGCTGATGTCCCGCAAAATGGCTAGAATAGCTAGAAGTAGCCGGACATGCGCGTAATGAATCGAATTGGAACTGATTGAATAGAATCTATCTGGAATCGCTCTTGAAGACGGAGCTCCAGATGAAGGAGATGGGGCCCTAAGCGGCCCCGGAGATTGGCTCAAATTGGCGCACAGTTCACATCCTCACAGTAATACTGCAATATTTGAAAAGAGCTGAATCAAAAGATCCCGTACTGTCAGGGCACGTCAAGACTTAGTCAGGGCACGCAGATATAAGCTGGCTGCAGAAGGAAACTCTCTACAAGCCAGCAATCTGTCTTGTAAGCACAAGAGGGCCGCCATTGTATGTTTGCTATACATGCTCTTAACATATCTTTTACATGTTACTCACATGCTCATAAACTTTCATTTCTCATATTTCTACATACATGTGAAGAATATCTATTGCGCGCCTGACTTTAACCGTTCTTCTTAACTCGCACAATCATTATTCTGTAAGAATCTATAATCACTATTCAGTGATTAAGGGGGATAATATAATCTTCTATCACTATTTAATTCATGAATGCTCTTTTACAGCTTAAGATAGTAAAAATAAGTAGATAACTCTTATATTTATTAGGAATGTCTATAATCATTATTCACCGAAACTTTATAATCTTATCTGTTCAGCCATCAATAACTTGCTGATCAATATCAGTTTTGACCTTTGTTAATCTGCTTTTCCGCAATCAAATGTCGGGTCTATGTTGGGCGAAGATGACAGCTGATCAAGAGGCTCACAAACAACCGAGCGAGCGTTAAAGAAGCCTAGAATTCAGTAGTTAAATAAGACTATATTCTATTGTTATATAATTTGCAAGTTTGACTTTGTAGAATGAATCAGTGAAAAGAAGTGAGTGACTCATATTTATTAATAATATCTATGATTATCATTCACTAAAACTTCATAATCTCATCTGTTCGGATATAAATGACTTGTCAATCAACATTACTTTTAACCTTCTCAATCTGCTTCTTTTTTTCAATCTACATCTCAGAGTTCAGCGATCTAGACCGACCACTTCCTTCCCGCAAATAACTGAGCAAACAATCGAGCGAGGTGTTGAAGAAGCCTAGAAATCGGCGTGCTGCAGATCAGTAGTGCTGAAATGTCGAAAGTAAGAGGTCAGACATTCTCAGGCAGTCTCAAGCAGATTTTAAGAGGCAATAGTTCCCCGTTCGATTGGTTCCCATTGGAGAAGCTGTTGGGTCATTTGATGCGTGGGCCTTCAGCCAGCCACATGGCCACAGTGCTGGCAGCATCCGCATCGCATCGCATCGGTGGCGCTGATGCGATGCTGATGCTGTTGCCCGATTGGGTTGGCCTCTAAAGTTCGAGGTGGTTGTAGTCTAGACCAAATATTGAGTGTCTAGAGGTCGATTCTTGTACATGTTAGCTCTTATGAATTGCTCAAATCTCGAGCTATTCCATCCTTGTAAACGCTGGCTTCTCATCGGTCCATTCAAAGTCGTCGCTACTGACCTCGTCGTCGCTTAGGCGTGCTTGTTCATCAACCAGTGCTTCATACAGGCGCAAGCCTCAATCGCCTCTGGTCCTAGGCTTGCTCGATCATCGGTGATGGTACGCCCAGCGTCGCTGAAGCATCTCTCACATTCTGCGGACATTGCTGGAATAGACAGCCGAGTGAGATTAGGCCATTGCTCGCTGCGTGACCCCCACGATAGAACGAGGTCTAAGACTGCGCCAGCTTCCATAGGCGGTGATAACAGATATTCCTCGTCCTCGTCCATAACCTTCACTTTCTTCCTCGCCTCGTGACGCCAGGCGTTAAGCTCGCCACCGAGAATAGAATCCTTGCTTTTCAACTCGCGGGAAGGCAGCGAGGTCCTCGCTGTCGCCTCAGGACGTTGTGCTGGCTTGTAGGCTTCCCACGGGTCCTTGAATTGACCCTTCGCGGTTATAATCCAGCTCTTTTCCCAGGCATACTCGAGATAAGCCCATTTTTGCTCAGGATTGAGTATACAGCCAGCAATGTACCAAATTGACCGATCGGTGTGCGCGTAGTAGTCTTGGAACTTCAACCAGGCACGATTAATGCTGGCGTTGAGGAATTCGGTCGCTGGGTTCGCACCTGGTAGGTCATCTGGGTCAGTATCAAATTGTGAGATCTGTGTAGATTTAAAAGTTTCCTTATCTGGGTAGCGAGATTGAAGCTCAATGAGGCTATTACTGACTTCAAGTACTGGTACGCACTCCCACATCGCACCGAATCTGGCGTCTTTGACGTGACCTTCTGAGGCGATTGTTGCAGCCTCAAAGACCTTCAGCGCGTCAGCTAGCTGCGCGAGGATTGACCAGTCTATTGGGTTCAGCAATTGCTGTTCAAGTAGCTTATCCTTGTCGTCGCTTAGAGAGTGCTGAAAGCTGAAGTAGTCAATTGCTTGACGAAGAAATAAGGCTCGCGCGATCATCCTGTAGGTTGAATTCCAGCGCGTTGAATTATCTCGCCTCGGAATTAGCTCTGTGGGATCGCAGCCATCTCCGCCAGCGGCAAATTGCTGACGCCGCTGAGGTGTCTTGCGAATATAGATAACGAGGTAGTGTAGCTTCCCTATAGGTCCGCATAGCTTCCACAGCTTCTCGCCGCCAGTGTTAAGCTGTTGCTCAGCTGCCTGCAGAGTATGTTCAAACAGCTCGGATTCTGCGCCAAACATGAAGGCCTGCGCGACGAGATTGATGATATGACCAAAGCAACGCAGTCGGCGTGTAGCTATCTCTTTCTCTGGCCATTTGTAGGTCTTTGCTAGTGCCGCTACGAAAGTGCCGTTGCTCGACGCTCCGAGTTGAGCTGGTACAAGGCCGTATTCTTGAACGATTTCATCCACGACCTCAGCAATGTTCTCGTCAGAGTGTAGGCCGCGTAGCTATCTAAAGCCGATGAGGATCGATTCGATAGCGAATAGCGGACTGCAAAAGTGCGCAACCACAGCTGTAAACGCGTGATGATTCCCACTAGTCCATATGTCAAACGAGAGGTGAACTCGTGAGCGTGATTTAGCTAGTAGCGCCTTGATTTTAGTCTTCTTCTCTCTGCAGCTTTGCTTAACCCAGCTAGCGATGGTGTTATGGCTTGTAGGTAGATGGTAGGCACTACCTACGAGGTTTGAGATGACTGAAAGAAGACTGATGAACCAGACGCTTTCAACAGTAGAAAAGGCGAGGTTGAGGCAGACGATAAGGGCGATCAGAGCGGCCTCGAATCTAGCCTTTATGATAGTGACCTTGTCGCTGTGTGGAATCGCGCGTCCTTCAACGCCTCGTGGTGCGTGTCGCTGCATCTCTAGGACTGATATCTGAGGTAGCTGTTGACTAGCGACCTCGCTGTCGCTCATAGGAAGCTTTCTCCGCTCTTGTTTGAGGGGGTTGTGTTCAATGTGGACTGAAATTCGACTACCATAGGACGTAGATCGCTTGCACAGCTTACACACCCAGCGCCGCTCGTCTAAGGCCTTCCCTTTTCTAGCTCTCTTCCATTAGCCAGCCGTATCGTCAGAAGCATGCTGTATGGCCCTTCTAGCGCTTCCCTTGTAGTATAATCTCGGTGTATTCGCGCTTGTTTGAATGTAGGACCTTTGGTTCGCGTGGAGAGTGGTTGTTCTCAATGTCTTCGTTAACTGCGACTACAGAGCCGATTTCTGCTTCGTACAATCGAGATTGACGTTGGCAGGATTAGAGGATGGTATTAGGTTCATTGAGAGTTCTTTTGAGATATCTAAAGGCTTATAAGTGTTAATGGTAGGTAGTTATTGGTTTTAATCAATGAGATCAAGGAAATGAATAAAATATTGCTATGACTTAATACTAGAGACTGCACTATTTCGTTAACTGTTTCTTCTACGACCATTACCAGGCTTTTCGGTACGCTGAAAAGACTGAAATGTAGCATTCTTTCATGCAAGTCTATTGCTACTATTGTATTTACTGCTTTCTCATACGGTCATCGAGATGCGTTGAGATTTAGGTAGAGCTTCAGTGCCAAGACGCTCATCCAACTCCGCAAAACCTGAACTATGAGGCTCTGCGCAGTCTAGATAAGGTTTCGAGAGGTTTGTTAACACCATGACGTATAATGACATCATTACAGCTATAGCCAATGAACGATGACTTTCAGTGCAGCTCACTGTTTATCTATCAAACTGACGATTTCCTATCGATCACAGCAAAATCCAGCCTAAACGGACAAGTACTCGCGATTTGGCAGCTATCTTACAATACCTACTCCAGATGCGATACTGAGACATCACCGATGCGATGCTACAACGACGACGCGATGCTAAGAAACTTACGGACGCGATGCTAGATGCGATGGTGATGCTAGCATCCGATGCTATCGATGCCGATGCTGCCAGCACTGCATGGCCAATGTATGAATCGTCGAGGAGGGGGGCCGTCGATGATTTGAGCGAGCCACTTACTGCTGACCGGAGCAATACAACATTACAGACATCGTCGACGTTCCCAACCCCACACATCCTTCTCACTTCTATGCCCAGCCACATCTGGAGCTTTCCACGCTCAAGAAACAGCCAGAGAGAGAGCAAGAGCATGAGGATCTCATCAAGCAATCTACATCTACAGAGACGCTGTCAAGTAGTCCACCGTCAACGCCACAAAAAAAAGGCGCGCGGGGGCAAACAGGGATGGGGGGGATATTAAGGAGTGTGAGCGAGCGGCAGGCAGGCAGGCAGGGGTTAACGGCAGAGGCATACAAAGGAAGATAGATGGCCGTTGAGTGCGGAACAGAAAGCTGGAGAGCAGGGAAAGCCGAATTGATGAAAACAATAGAGAGAGAGAGAGTGTGTGTGTGTGTGTGTGTGTGTGTGTGAGACATTGGAAATGTGATGGTTACCTGTAAAGTGTTTTCTAAATCATTTACTTCTATCCAGAATAGAGGAGATGGAATTCTACTCACAACATCCATCCAAGCGCCCTTATTTTCTCTCCTCAGCATCTTTCTCCGTTGCATCCCATCAGCGCCTATCGTTGATGTTGCTGCAAGGTACGCATTCCGTTTCTACCATAACAGTAGTAGCCGGGGGGGGGGGAGCATCAGCGCGATCTACTACTCCCCAATACGGAGTCAAAAGAGAAAAGCCAGGTGGAAAGAAACAAGGACGGACGAACGAACGAACCTTGTTAGACAAGCTGTGCTTGCTTGCTGTCAAGGACGACAAGGAGGGCAGCAAGCAGGCAAGCCAGCAAGCACACAGCAAACCAAAAGGAAAACACCCAATCCCTCATTCAACCACTGGATCCAGCCGCGCTGGATGAGATGATATATGCCCAATGTACAATGGGGTTCGGACTCTACCTACCCTACCGGCACGCCACGCCACGCCACGGCAGCAGGGCGAGCGACCAACCCAACCGTTTAAACGGGTTCCACATCTAGGAGGAATATCTATGTATCTACCTACTATTCTACTTCGCTCCAGACGGGGGACAGGGTTCCACAGATGGGGGGGGGGCCCGACTTGATTTAGGTTACCTGACTGTGTACACTTCCTAACAAGGAAGGATGTTTGCGACGATGTAGCAACCAACCCCCCTTACTGTCCGCATGTGTCGAAGGTGGAACAGGGACAGGAAGCATTACTGACTGACTGGCTGGCTTGCAGCCTCAGAGACGAGTCGAGTCAAGTCAACCCTGAAGCAGGAGGTAGGTAACGAGAGAGTGGGAAGAGTGGATGAGGACGGACGATGTTGCCGGCTATGGAAAAAGAAAAAGAGATAAAAGAGTCATGAGGGTGCAGCAATCTGCTGGAGCGGCCGAGCGTGTTGAAAAACCCGCCCAATACATCTTAGACGCTAGGAATAGGGAATGGATGGCCGCGATAGGGGGAGGTTGCATACATCTTGTTCGCCACAGTCCTCTTGACACTCTGAGCATTCTTCTCCTTCCAGATCTGCAGCAGTCCCGGACCCGGGAGCTGAGCACTGCTCACCCAGGTTTCACGTTGATACAGATATTCCCTTGCAGGCCTGCCACGCCCATACTCGTTTTTCACATCTCTTTCCTCGATGATTTCTCCTTTCATACTCGGCTCCTCGAAGATGGGGATCATGCGAAGTGTCGAGCGTCACTTCGATCCAGACGGGTTGAAAGTTGTGGGATCACCGAGAACCAACTCCTTCCCCATCTCCCTTTCCCCACAGGAGGAAACTGAGGATATGAGGCGAATTTTGGTACGATGTCTTCTTGCGGACTTCTCTACACCGTTGGGGGGGAAGCGTGTGTCGGTGGAATGCAGCGACGATATCCTTTTCTTGCAGCCATTGCCATAGGGCTTCTCCTTCTTCCTCTCCTTCTTCTTCTTCATCTTCATATTTATCATCTTCTGCTGATTGACATCAACCTCTGTGTTGTCCCATCGATCTTGGCTCTCCTCAACGGCTGAGCGAGACTTGGGATTCATCGAACCGCCGCTATTGGACGTGATCGTTCGTTTGACGGGCGTCGGTGAGGGAGGGTTGCTGAAGCACGGACTAGAGAGCATTGAGGCCCACGGCAGACTCGGATGAGGGGTGGAAAGATATCTGGATCAACATGTCGGTGATGGGATCAATGAGGGGGAAGGTTCAAAGACTTACCCAGAGTCCAAGCTCGGCGGGGAGGTCGGCTGGGTGTCGATCGAACCCTGGTCCTTGACCTGTTCCCCGGCAGTCGAACGGGGGCTGCCAAAGACGCTGAAACGTCCGTGGTCCTGTCGACTTGATCCTGTCATTGCGTCGGGACTGATATCGAAGCCTTCGATGTGCCGGCGAACGCGGTCGCAGGCGGACCAGAGTTCAGCCTCCACGGGCTTCGTTATCCGAGTAGAATACGGAGCTCTGCCTTCAGCGTTCGCTGATGGATCTCTGCGAGCTGTGACCGGCGTGGGAGGTGGGTCGTACCACTCCGGCCGCGACGACGTAGGCACAGCGATGAACTCGATTGGGTCGTCGTATGTTCCAGACATGGTATTGCTTGGTGGATTGCTTGGCCTGAAAGGCGGAAGGGGCATGCCGAACTCAGCATAGTCCATGTCAACCAAAGCCATGAGATGGCACAGATGAATGTATGGCACAGATGAGTGGATGGCACAGATCAGTGGATGGCACAGATCAGTGGATGGCACGGATGAGTGAAATGGCACAAATCAATGGATGATCGGAGGAAACAGATGATATATAGACAGACGGTGTCGGCTGGAGAGGCTGGAAGAGGGGAAGAGCATTGATCCCTTGCGTTATGACTTTGCTTTTGGGTGGTTAACACTTCTGTCAAGACTGCAGCACTACTCGCAAACAGAAAGGTGTACCATGCAAAGGTCAACGATCTAATGGCGCAAGGGATACACGCTGAGACCACCTGCGGACTCATCCACGGAGCTTAGGTTCTGCTGCGCCGCTCGGAGGCGTCCATACGCATCTGCTGCACCATCGCCAACATCCCCAACCTTGAAAGATAAGGATGCCTCATGTGGCAGGAGATGTTGTTTGCGAGATAAGGATGCCTCATGTGGCGGGAGATGGTGTTTATGAGATCACAATGACTTATGTGGCGGGAGATGGCGTTTATGAGCTCAGAAAGTCTTGTGTGACCGGAGATGTTGTTTGTGTCATAACAATGTCTCATATGACGGAAGATGGCGTTTGTGAGCTGAGCTTGATCAGCGCGACCCAACCAGTCATGTCGAAGATCATCGGATCATCGCACTTTTCGACCGAACAGCTTGGCCGCGAGCTGTGCATATGCGGCGCAGCAGGTGAAAACCTGTGCAGAAAGCGAGAGGCAGGAGAGCAACTCCGACCGAGTGACCACCTGCGTTGGCATCCTGTCATCACCGCGCCCATTGGCCACAACTCGGCCGCATAGAGGCAGATGATATCACATCGGGTGTAACGCCAAGTGACAACGCAGCAAGCCGTACCGGCGATGACGTGTAGATACGTCGAGGACGAGAATGGATGAGTAAAGGTGTGGATCGGAAGAGTCAAGGTGTGGAACAGATGAGTAAAGTGTGGAGCGGAAGAGTAAAGTGTGGAGCGGAAGAGTAAAGTGTGGAGCGGAAGAGTCAAGGTGTGGAGCGGAAGCGGGTAAGAGAGATCTCGGCATGTGAGGTGGCCAGCGAAGATGATTGGAGCGATCACAAGCACAAATTGGCTGGAGATCGGGCCGTAAGCGGCCGGAGATCGGGCTTGAAGCTCGATCTCCGGCCGCTTCAAGTCCGATCTCCGGCCACTCCAAGCTCGATCTCCGGTCGATTTGAGCCGGATCTCCGGCCGCTTACGGCCCGCCCCCACGGCCTTCAGATTGAGCACCCCGCAACAAGGCGGAAGCTCATGCCTGAGGCTTTTCCCCATTGGTTGCACCTAGAATGGGGACGTATCGGCAAAGCACCAGTCTATGTAACCCAGCAACTGGTCAAGCAATCTTGTCGCGGTCTCTAGAATCCCGCATGCAGCTTCAGAAGTGAGGCAGTGCAACTGGTTTGATACAGACAGGATGTTTTCTTGTGGGTGAAAGTCCCCCAAGGGAGGCAAGTACAGGGCCTGCCTTGCTTGAGTATGTAAGATTGGTAGAGGAGGATCACGCCGAAGCCTAGCAAGGGAGTATACCAGCAATGGAGAAAACATCAGATTCAGAGGGAGTCTTCAAGGAAGATCAGGACTTCTCTGAACCTTTCTGACCTCATCTTTGACACCGAACCTCCTCTGCACGTCTTTGACCCTGATCTTAAAGAGATGCCATCAATGAGGGAGAGAGACCAGATCTAGGCATAACCGGAGAGCGTCAGAGACCCGTGGCCCTGTCTCAATCCTCTTGCCTCCTCTTTGGCACCGAGCTCGAGATTCTACTTCAACCCTCCCAGGCATGCTCCAGCTGGGACGATGCTGGCAATTACGATCTGGTTTGCGGTGTGGTTTGCGGTGTGGTTTGCGGTGTGGTTTGCGGTGTGGTTTGCGGTGTGGTTTGCGGTGTGGTTTGCGGTGTGGTTTGTGATATGGCTCATGTGGGTCCAATGTCTTGCAGTATGTCTGTTGCCTTTCTCACCACAGCCAAAGGGTGAGTAAGATTCTCTGAAGCATGCCTCATTCCCCACCCGGCAGATTCCCCACCATCCATTCTGGTCTTCTCTTCTTTGTCAGGCTCAGTCAATAACGCTCCCGCGCTCTTCTACAGTCGCTATAATAGATAGATAAGAGAATACTATCACTTAATTAATTATACAAGTCAAATTTGAACAATTATAAGAGGGATTATACATATCTACCGTTTAAAGTAACGGCCAGAATCACTTGACGGGCCACCCAACTTTGCGGGTCATTTTAGTAGATTCTATATAGCAAATTTATTGGATTGTAAGACTATTCGTCATTGCTTAAATGCTCTGTAAATGAAGCTGTAGCTACTTTCTATTTGAGTCTATTAAATAGAATATAGAGACGAAGAGAATCCTTTAAATTGTGTGTAATACACATTCTACTTAATTCTCTACTTTCTCAATCTATCTTAATCTATTTAAGATCTTATAAGTAATATATAGTCTTACTATGTAATCATTCTATATATTTTTAAATCTCTTAGTTAATAGTTTGCTTTTAAACTCTTTTAAGCTCTCTCTAAAGTATTTTAAATTAAGATTTATCTATATAATCACATTATTAAGCTTATATATAAAGTATTATTTATTTATATGTCTTTTTATACTTTAATCAGAATTATTAACTAATTTATATAAAGTTTTATAACTAATATTATATTTAAGAGAAATTTTGCTTTAATTATTAGTTAGATAAGATTATATATATTAAACTACACATTTTTATTACTTATATCTTAAATATAGATTATTAATATATTCAGTCTTCTATAATAATCAGATTTTCACTATAATTAATTTTGCTTTTAATCATTAATTTAGAATATATTAATTTGCTTTCTTCAGAAATAATATATTAATCTCTATATAAGCTGTCTATAATCTTAAAAGTCAGAGTTTCTAAATAGAGTGGAGATTAAGATGAGATTTAAACTCACGCATATTCTATAAAAAATCTATTATTCCGCACAGAAAATTAGAACATGTGATTATGCTGTAATGTTATTATAATTTCACAGTCTTAACTAGATAGAGTATTAAATATAGAGAATTACTATAATTTAAATTTTTATTATAAATATCAAAAACTTATTTCTTTTTTTTAATATAACTAAAATACAATTTAAATCTGCTTATATGAATAAAGATTAACATTTACAATATAAGTATTGATGATTTAAACTTTAAATATTAATAAATAAGATATATAATATAATATTTTATTAATAGATTTTAATTCTACTTATTTTTAAGAAGTTTACAAATAATTTAATGAATTTAAGAGTAGTTTAAATATAAATTCTTTTATTGGAAATCTTAAAGATATTAAAGTAAAACTTTTTCTTCTTTATTTAATAGATATTAAGATTTGCGCTTAATTTTTATAAAGAAGTCGCGGCCTATATATTAATAGACTACTATTGATTTTGTAATCCTGTGATAATTCGCAACCTTCTGAGTTAAGCTGAATAAGTCTAGCTCATACTTATTTACAGCTCACTCAACAGAATGCCCTTAACTCAACATTTTATCAATCTAAATTGGTGGAGTTGCGGGTATTTAAAGATAGAGAGTGATCGAGCGCGTTAAACGCGAAACTGATCCGCGAAGTACCACTCAAATCAAACTGATTAGTCATGAGTAAAAAAAAGCTTCATTGGTCGATCATCCGCAGTCCGTTCGAGGATTGTTCGCCATCGGTTCAGTATAGTCAATTACCGGCTTGGCAAGACTATAGTCTGCAGATTACGACTTGAGCGCGCCGTCTGTTCGATGGAAGGTCCGCAATCAGTTGTTGGCTTGCCTAGATGGAGAGCTCGCCAAGACTGCAGATTGCTAGCCTGCTAAGACTGCAGATAAGCGAGTCAAGCGCGCTGTCTGTTTGATGCAAGTTCGCAATCAGTTATTGGCTTGCCCTTTTCAGCATAGTCAACTACGGGCTTGGCAAGAGTGATCTTGCCAAGATTGATTATGTCAAGACTGATCTTGCCAAGACTGCAGATAAGGCTGTCTATTCGATGGAAGTTCGCAATCAGTTGTTGGCTTGCCCTTTTCAGAATAGTCAATTGTCGGCTTGGCAAGACTATAGTCTGCAGATAAGCGAGTCAAGCGCGCCGTCTATTCGATGGAAGTTCGCAATCGATTGTTGGCTTGCCTATTTCAGCATAGTCAGTTATTGGCTTGGCAAGATTACTGAAAATTATGCCAAGACTTACCCTATCAAAATCTTACTTTTCTCTAAATATTGACGGTTTGAAAGTAGAAGTACCGCTCAAATCGGTATGATTGGTCATGAGTCTAAGTAAGCTCAACCATCTACCCGCAGGAATCACGTATTGGATTGATCAAGTTTACCCATTGCTCTTCTTGAGCGTAGAAAATTATTGGCTTGCCAAGGCTGCAGATAGTTCTGCCAAGGCTGCAGATAATTCTGCCAAGACTGCAGATAATTCTGCCAAGGCTGCAGATAATCTATTAAGGCTTACCCCATCAAAAATCTTGCCCATACAAACTTTGACTGTCTACATTGCCATGATTATTGAAGATATTAAGAATGTAATTGAGCTATAAAATAGCTCATACTTTCAAGACCATTCTATAGTGCTAACATCATCTTAGCTGTTAGATTGAGTTGGAAAATAAGAGTAATATTTTGTAGCTCAAAACTTTGTTCGTTGTCAATAATAAACATATCATTCGCAGGATCTTTCTGATAAAGATTCCCGCCTCAATAAACGGGGTATATGTACGATCATAGTAACAGATCATCAGGATGTCGTTTGTAAAGAGACCTTGATGGATACTGCAATGGTAGTGGAGAATTGTGATGGCTGCAAGACAGGAGGATCATTAACGTTTCCGCAGCGTCCCCAGAGAGCGGCTTGCATCAGTGGACTTTCTCATGCCTTTCTCCGGATCGAAGGCCAGATCGTTGTGTTCCAGCAGCGAGGAAGGCGCGTGAAGTTCATCGTCGGAAGAGCACTCTGTCCAGGTGCGATTCGGCTCAGGGAACGCCAACGATGGAGGAAAGGAGACGGCATCGACTCCAGTAGAGCACGTTATGTCTGCGACTGATTTTGCGGCCTAGCTGCTGAGGCGCTTGCCGCTGTTGGGATGCTCCATGCGTGGCTCGAACTTTCTCCAGTTGAGATCGGTTTTCCGCATAGATGGTCTATTGTGCAACCACAGTGCCTTTCATCAGCTCCAAAGCATTATGGTCTCGTCCCTAGGATCTCCAAGTGAACGCGGGGTTCTTCATGCTGATCAGCGTGTCGGGATGCTCCACCCTCAGACTCGTCTACATCCCTTGAAAGAAAGATTTCCCGGCTTCTTCATATCTCCCATCACTATACAGACATATGCCAAACTTCCAAAGGAGTCCTGATTTCTCCTGGAACCCGTCCCCAATGGAACAAGAGTCAAGCACGTAGCGTGCGTGAGGCAGGCAAGCTCTCCACACGCTCCTTTTCTGGTGGTCATCATCTGGGAACACCTCGTCCAATGGTGTGACCGCTTTCAAAGTCCACCTTGCCAGGTTTGTCCGACTGCGAAAATGTCAGCAATGGCAATACGGTCACAAAAGCAGTGAACCGCATACCGGGCTTACTAGCCGCATAAACAGATCAGAATCATCTTCTTTCTTCTGGGTTCACTGCTGCTGCTGCTGCGGCTGCGAAGATCGGAATTGCTGGCTCATCCTGGCGCCGTAATTGTCATCCATGGCTGAGCAGAATGCGATTGACAGCGGTGATGGTGGAGCTTGGTCCTTCCAGAGATTGGGAGAGTTCGTCATCCCGAAGCAACCGCTGTGTGTTTTGCAACTCGCTCCTGGGCAGCCATGTATTCTTCCAGCGCACATTGTCTTCAGAGCCTCTGCTTGTCCGTCTCTTGCCAACGATCCTTACGATCTACCCGTCCTCCTCTTCATCCTGTGCTTCAATGAGGACAGTGCCACAGCATTAACGGGACATGGTGCCAAACAGCCTACGCCTCAGGGCGTCCATTGATCAGATTTCGGCTAGCCTGCGCCTTGTCTAACAGACTATTTTGAGCGATTCTCTTGAATATATAACTGTCAAACAGCCTACGCTTCAGGGCGTCTATTGATCAGGTTTCGGCTAGCCTGCGCCCTATCCAACCGCCTTGTTTAACGAGATTATTTTGAGCGTTTTCTTGAGTATATAACACTCATTTAATGCGCAATTCTACATAGATTTGGACAGTCAATTCGATCGATTCTACAGACATTCTCCAAGCTATTTAGGCCTATTTGTCTGACAATAACACTCATTTAAAGCGCAACTCTATATAGATTTTAGACAGTCAATTTGATCAATTCTACAGACATTTCTAGCTAGTTAGGCCTATTTGTCTAACAGGTGGAGACACCGCGAGCGGAAAGTACGGCCCCGCTCATCATGAGACCACGGCCATGTTCGAGGCGAGGCGACATGCATGAAAGTCTCCTGCGAGAGAAAAACTGACGCCCAGACGGCGCACCTCCCTCTGCAGTCACAGTGGGTGATTGGCTGTGGGATGATGGATGGATTCCTGGCTATGATTTGAATGGGGTAAGCTCGTTGTTCTCGTGATTCCTCTCACTCGCCGCCAGCGGGATCGCCAGGTGAATTCTCCAGTTAGAAGAGGCTCGATAGAGCTGGGGTCGGCGGTATCTGGATAATTCAATAGCTGCAGGCACTGGCAATGAATCAAGAACGGGAAGAGACCTTCACACGGGGCGGGGCCTTGGCACCTGCGGGGGCCAATATCCTCCGCCGTACAGCCTTGGCGTTGCGGCCTCATTATTTCTGTTTACAACCTACTACCACAAGGATGCGTTCTGCCTCCAACGAGCCCACACCGCCAGCTGTATTAGAGATTCTAGCTTCTACAACCCTGCACCCCCTTGACAACGATCTGTCTCCCAACGTTCGGTGGCTGGCAATAGTATCGATCTCTTGCTAGCACACGGTGCCCGTTTTGCGGACCCGCTTCTCTGGAAGCCGATTGTCTACAACCAGCATAATAAAGTGCACAACAAATATCGCTAACTGCATCACATCGCCACAGATCACTCCGCAAACGATACCATACCGCAAACCGCACCACAATCGCATCACCCTGCAAACTGCCCTGCAAACTGTTCTGCAAAATGCCCTGCAAACTGCCCTGCAAACTGCCCTGCAAACTGCCCTGCAAACTGCGCTCCAACCCACACCGCGAATCACAAAATGAACAAAGATCTAGCAAAGTTGACCGAACAACTTGAAGGAACACGGCAAGGCAGGGGTCTGCGAACTCCCCGGAGCAAGAAAAATCTTCGCAACGGAATGGGATACCTACGCGGAAATCTACATCGCAAGAAGTTCGTGACGAAGTTCTTCTTTGAGGCTAGAAAGATCTCCTTCAAGGCGTTCATCTTGCTCAGCAGTACCTACAGTGCAGAAGCGTTGCTTAGAAGAGGCAGGCAAGAGTGCGAAGATCTCATCAAGCTTCTCCAGCAGCACGAAGGCGACTTGACTAGCAGTGAGGATTTATCTTCCTTGGCCGCGGAGTGTTCTGCCATAGAATCACCTACCTTTCCGCACACTGCTTCCCTCAACGTCGACATCGGACCGCCTTCTCTTACAGATGTCAAGGACATCAAGACCTATCTTTCCAGACTCTCCCGCTTTCGAGATCGCCAGGTTCTTGAACTGATTCAAAGCCTGGAATGGTCCTCCATATCATGTGTATCAGAAGACGTTGAACATGTGTGGATCACATCGTGTGGAGTCCATCCCGTCCTTGTCGATGTCTCGGATTGCTGGCGACCACATCCGCCTAGCACATTACAGGTTCTCACCAACTGTATTGAGAATATTCAGTGTGATGGCGTGGTGGCTTACGGACGGAATGGATCTCCGATCGATAAATTGATGGCGTTCGCCACCAGATGTCTCCCGACGCCAGATCCCAAGAATACTGCCGTTGTGCTCGACATACCATGGAAAGGCGAGCAGACTGTCCAGCTACCCGAGAAAATCCAGGGACGGTTCTACAAGAATCCAGATTTGTCGGTCCGTTGCAATTCCGCCACCAAAGGTCATATGGTCAGTCTGCACATAGACGAGGGGGAAGAAGTAGGTAGAGCCTTCGGTTCGACGGTCTGCAGCTGACGCGATATAGGTCTTAGCACATACAACCGGTGATGCTCGAAAGCTGTGGTTGTTGTATCCACCAACCAAATCCAACAACACCCACCTCGTTCCCATTGCCGGCATGAGCAGCCGCCTTGAATGCATATTGCCAAAGCTTGAATATGGTTGTTTAGTCTGTCCAACGTCTGAGCAAGCGCTGCACTTTGGTTCAACGACTTGGCACACGACAATCACGCTCAAAGAAGGAGAGTTAACCACGATTGGCTGGCGTTCGCCAGAACGCGTTCAGTATATTGCGGAGTCTCTTGTATTGCATGGATCCGATGGACCACTTCCTGATGGACCCCTTCCTGATGGACCCCTTCCTGATGGACCCCTTCCTGATGGACCCCTTCCTGATGGAACACTTTCTGATCCCGCCCTCACCATGCGCGAGTTTCAAGGCTATCTGAAATGCTTGGAAGAGATATCCGAGCAGCCAGTGCTCCGGGAAATGGTGCCAACAGCAATGACCACCTGGCTCCGGATTGGTGACTTCGCTTCAAGAATTTCCCAGTGCAGCACCGGAGGTCATAGACTGGTTCAGCAGGCAGAAGGAGTATGGAAAAGGATTGTCGAGCCTTTGGGTACAGACGCCCCGAAAGTTTGCAACTGTAAAGTGGTCAGCGGCAGCTTTGCAGACCATTTTCTAGCCGCGCATGCCAGTGTATCAACCCAAGGCTCAGCACGGAGGAGAGATGGCCAACGAAAAGCCGCGGCGCCTACGAAGACGGGGCGAATTCTGCACAGTTCTCAACGCTAGTCAAGGCGATCGAATGTCTATGTCGACGTTCGATTCATCTGAGGTTGGAGACGGACCAGTCAAACGGCGAAGAGAAAGAAGGGATCGCGGAATGGGCTTCTGAGTTTAGGATGAGACGACATTGCATCTTGGATGGGCCTCCTTGCGCCTCGTTCTCATTGCAGCTTTTAGGCGGTCTGACGAAACCATCGACTCAGCGGCGATCCGATTGATGATCTCATGTGTCAGGCTTGAGTATGGCTGGAGTCCAGCCTGGACCGGGAGACCCTCTTGAATCTTCAGAAACCATGGTCGCGAGGCAGACCCAATAGGCAGCCTAGCTTCGATCTCGCCGAAGTGGAAGTGATGAAGAGCTATATCTAGAGTTTATTTCCATTTTCATAACCGTGTATTTGCAGTATCTAGCTCGATAATAAAGATAGTGTTTCACGACGATTCTGACTCTTCCATTCCGTTCAATCTTCGATTCAATCCCTCAATTCCGCTGGGAGGGAAAGGCGGAGAGGGGATCAATTCTTCTGGGATTGTGGTCGCCCGGATGGGTGGGATGGAGAGAGTCTCCCGCGCAGCGCTCCAAAGAGACAATTATGTAAAAAGCTTACCATCCAGCGCGAGCGATTACATTGCTTCTCCTGTGCAGCAGCCTGTGAGGAGGGGATGGTGGAGATGGAAGCTGAGGCGGAGTTCTGATGAATGAGTGTATGAAGAAGAAGCTATCTACGCAGACTAGCAAGGAAGAAGGAAATAGGTCTCTGCTGAGTAAGCCGCCAAGGAGGATCTATAACACACCCTCACGAGTGTAGCAGCGGAGACGAAGCCTGCTGTCGCCTTAAATAGACAATGATATGGAAAACCATGGTGTTAAGGCCTCTGCCCACTCATTCCCCCTTCTCACTATCTATATCCGCGCCTTTACCTCCTTAAAATGGGCTAATCAGGACTCTCCATTAGTCATACTTATCCAATTTCAGTGTCTTGATCAATCCATCTACTAATTAACTATCTGTGAGTATATATTTTATCGAAATTGTTCTATCTTTAATGATCTTCTGTACGAACTGATATCGGATGTTAATATATCTTGTCCGCCTATTTTATCTCGTCTTCTTAATCAGAGTTATAACTCTCTAATTATTAATTCAGATTAGAATAGAGCTTAACTCTATAATATTCTGAATTTTCTATATATAAGAGTCTATTTATGTAATGTTCTGAGTAGCTGTTAATATAGCTATATACTCTATCTTATATATAAATAAAATAATCATCAATTACCTCTTTATAAATCAATAAATAGAGTCATTATTCAGTATAAAAATAATATCTGTTATTGATTTTATAGAGCTCTCTTCTATTTAATTCACGTTAGAATAGTCTTATAGAAAGTCATTATCTTAATAAATTAGATCTTTATTAATAATATCTTTTAAATAATATAAAACGCGTTTAAGAGTAATTCAGATCATTTTTAAAGATTTTATTATTATACTTGCGAGATAACTTATAATATAAGTTATATTAGAGCGCAAAATAATAATTAATTATTATATCTTTCTTATAAGTCTTTTATTTAAATTAAAATATTAATAAGCTTAATTTTCAGATCTATCTTTATAAAAGTAGACTTGAGCTTAATATTTTATAATCCTGCGTTCTATAGAAGATAAGTTATGAATTTTATTTACGTGAGATAAATAATCTATTTTTCGTGTGTGATTTTCATATTTAAATAAATCTTATAGACGTTAATATTCTTTATTTTAAATCGATTTAATATAATCAGAGAATTTTAGACGTTCAATTAAATACAACACTAAGATGACAGCTCCATCTCCGCGCAGTTGAGATCAAATCTGTTCATCTAATTAACGTTCTTCGTACAATCACAGAATCTATATAAGACGCCTCTCTAGAAACGAGAAGACAGATGTATTAAACTGTTATATAATCAATTATCATGTACGGAATCAGTATTTAACATATATTAAAAGAGATTAAGAAACATCGCAAGAAAGTGAGTAAGAAATTATAATCTCTTTAAGATAAGTGTTTCTATACAATTATAAAAGCTTATAAGATAATTATAATAGAAGTATTAGAAGTAGAAACTTATATTCAATCTCTCAATCTTTATATTAAGACTTTCGCAGTTAAGATAATGATTAAAGTTTAATTATTAAAAGCTAATAAAGATATTAAGAATATATGCGCCCGTATTATAAGATAAATAATAGAAAATAGAGATTGTATAATAAGATCACACGCGATATCGAGCGATCTGATAATATAATAACTCAGACAATTTAATTATATAAATTAAGATGAGAAAGAATTAAATAAGTTTCTCTCATTAAATCTATTATGAAAAGAATCGAAAGAACGTATAAAGACTTAAAAGTTAAGAAAAATATACGAAGAAATTCTCTCTTTCTATAATCGCAGATGAAAAGAAAGATAAAAAGATTATAAGAAGAAAAGATACTTAAAGATGATTCTTTCGAAATTATGTAAAAAGATTATAAGATCATATTAAAGATTAAAGAAATACGAGAGCGCTATACTTATATAACTTTATATAAATAAGATTAGCTTTAATCACTTTCTGTATAAGAAAAAGATATCAGAAATTAAGAGTTCTTTATATGAATATACTTAAGATAATATTTTAGTAAAATATATTTTACTAAAATATCTATAATAGATTATAAAAAGAAAGAAGCTTCTAAATCTTCTTTATATAATAGATCTGAGAAAGATTCTTTTAAAGAGAAAGAGATGTAGAGCAGTTATTAAATTAATGTTCCGTATGAAAATACTCAATTAATTTAGATTAATGAAGAAAGATTTACAAATAAGGACGGAAGAGAATGAAGAGAATAAGGATGAAAGAATGGGGGGAGAATGAGATCAGAGGAAATGGTGAACGGACATACGAGAAAAGAAGTTTGAACTGAAATCTGAATTTCGTACGAGAAGATCTATATAGACTAGTATTAGTCTGAATTAAATAAATAGAATTTACTACTATTAATATAATCATTTTAAGCTTATAAATATCTTGATTATTACTATTCATAATAATATAATTATTAATATAAAAGAAGATGAAGATAACATTATTTAAGAAGTGTTGAGAATAGAGAGCTGAGTTATATAAGATCTGTGAATAGTTTAGATCTTATAAAAAGATGATCTAAATTCTATATTAAATAGTTGAAGAAGTTCGGAGATTATATAGAATCTTTTTAAGCTTATAAATCTTGTTCTTCTATTTATATTTAATAGATAATTCGATAAAAATATTGTTCTTAATCTTCTTATTTAAGAAGACGGCGATAATATTTATCTATTAAATATTCCAGCTATTTTCTGCAGTTAGAACGAAGAGAATTCGTGTTATTTAAGCTTTAATAATTAAGACTATTAATTTGTCAAAATTAATATTCTCGTCTTTCTGCTTAAATCCGCGGATTACTTATCGAGCTTTTTATATTTTAGGCCCGATTTCCTACTCTTTTTCTGTAAATACTTATCTGTCTAATAATATATTACTGTTCTTAGACACAGAATTGACGTTAATAACTGATCAGATCTCATTCTTTTTAAGAGTCTTGATTTGAATATTTATAATCTTATGTTATATTCTTGATTTGAGATCATTTCGAGCTTTATTAAAGGATTTTGAATAATGATTTAACGATCTCTTTAAAACGCGCGCAAAGATCATTATTAAAGATATATTCGCGTTCTTAAAAATCTAGTTAGATTTAAGTAAATTTAGAGTATTTTAAGTCATTTCTAATAGCTTTATCTCTCTCTATTTTGTATGATATTTCTTCTCTTTAATTTCAACTATTTTGAAGAAAGAAGAAGACTTATTAATCGAAATTTAAGACTCTTAAATTTATTTTGAGAGATTTAAATTAGCTATAAAATTGTGTGGAGAATTGAGCTCAGCTATTTCATCTGATCTTAAATTTTGCTCATCAAATTTAATATCTTTATAGAATGTTAATTTCCTGCTTTTTAGATTTCAGAGACAATAAATCTGCGTAGAATTGTAATTAATAAGTCTTATTTTCTATTCTCTCGAAGAGAGCTTATCATGACTATTTGCGTAAGGAATTCTTGCGTAGATTACGCAGCTGAAAATGTGAAAATAAAGAATTAATAGCTTATAATTATAAAACGTCTTAAAGAGCATTATTCCGCGGCTTAAGAATTTTATTAAACTATAATTTAAGAGCTGAGTAGTTATATTTACAGCTTCTATTTATAAAGAGATAGAGAGATCTATTACTGTTAATATAAATCTAGCTTTTAAGCAAATCAGGCCAACTAATCTCTTAAAGAGATCATTCTGCTCGAGAGTATATAAAGCTGAATTCTCCTCGCGAATTTCTCTTGATTTGAGCCATTTTATAAATTTTCAACTTCTAAATTCAAACTCTTTATTCTTGCGAATAATCTTTATTTTATAATCTTTTGCGTTAAACTTAAGAATTTATTCTTAAATAGCTTTTTCAGTCTCATTTTTGCGCTTAAAAGAAATAGTTCTTTGAAATTAACTGAATTCATTTATTATAATTATGAAGAATTTAGCTTCATTCTTATTAATAGATAATTCATCGAAATTCTCAGTTATTTAGATTTCTTTAAAGGCAAAAGTATATTCTTCTTCATATAAATCAATATGAATTTGTTGATCAGAGTATAGAGCTTTTAAAGATGTTATAGATTCTTGATTTAATCTTCTACGCTGTTTTCCAAGTATATAAAATTTACAGAATTCTCTCTTTTTAAATTTGAGCTTAAATTAACACTTAGAGATCTTAAATAATAGGCGCATAAATTTGAAATTTAAATAACTCATTCTTTAATAGATTAGCTATTTTAACAGCTTTGAAGTGTCTTTTTAACTCTTAATTTTCGAGGATTTTTCTAATTCAATCTGTTTAACTTAAAATATTTTATTTTTTGAAAGAATAAAGATTAAGAGTCTATTTTTTGTTAGAATTGCTCTTCTTTATAACTCTGATTTAAAGCTAATTATTCAATTATTCATTAGTAGAGCGTTTATCGATAGCAAATTCATATTTAGATTATGAACGAAATAGACGTTAAAAAGCTTAACTCTATTCTTTAAATAAATAGACTCTTTTTCTATAATAATCAGCTTATTATTATTGCTCACTCTAATCTTTTTAAACTTAATAGACGTTATATTTATAAGAATCTCTTGAGAATTAATTATATAGAATGAGGTCGCAGAATTGAGCAATTAGTTATTCTCTTATAGAACGCAGACATCTATAATAGATTTAGCTGTTAATTGGCTCGCAATCACTTCTTTTTCTGTAGATCCTCTATTTCTATCTCTCTATTGATCTGAAGAGTCTTGAGAAGACTGTTTTTCTGAATATTTAGATTAACAGCTGTTTGATAGATAATTACTGTATTTACAATGGATACAGTTATTTTTTAAGTCTTTTTTAGAACTGAAATTTCGCTTATTTCGTTTATTTCACTTATTTTGTCTGATTACAGATTTTGACGCATTTGAATGACGAAATTCGCGTTGATTCTTCTCGAAAATAAACACGCGAATTAGAGTCTATTTAAGACCCTTAAAATTAAGAACATTATTCTATCTAATCAGCTCTAGAAACGCTTCTTAACTGAATTAGAGTTATAGATCTGTAATAAAGATATTTATTAACGGATCTAAACTTATTTAATCTTTAAAAGACTTAAATTGAGTTCTTAAGCTATTAAATTTTGAAATGTGATTCTAAATAACTTACTCAAATATCTATCTTAATAGACTTAACTTTATCATCAATATAATATAAGTTATTACGCCCGAATTTAAGTATCTGATTAACAGAATTGAGTATATCTTATTTGTAAATTTATTCTTAAATTCAAATCTTATTATTATTAATAATAATATTAGAATTAGTTTTTAAAGAGCAATATTCACACTCTTAAATAGATTAGACTTAATATTCTTTAAGCAGCTCTTTAAAATGTCTAAAACATATAATTCGCGTGTTTTTTATCTAAGTTAATTATTTTATTAAGAATATGTCTTCGATTTCGTCAGAATTATAATTATTTTAGTTTTATAGAAGATCAGATTCTCTTAAAACTTCTTTATCATGACTGATACTGTATATTAAGATCTTTTAAATAATGATGAGAATGTTAACTAACTATTTATAATTATATTTATCGGAATTTGCTTAATATCATCTAATTAATTATAATTTCGTCTAATTATTATTAATTTATTTAATTATAATTTCGTCTAATTATTATTAATTTATTTAATTAAGTGGTTTGAGGAAGGGTTTAAGAGCTATTTCGAGACTCTAATGCAGGTGATATTAGGGTTGAAGGCGTTTGTTACTCATTCTCAGAACTCTGCGTTTTTAAGCGTGAGAAGAATCTCATATCCGCAGACATTAATAAAAGAGGATATAGTAGTTACGCTATAATGATACAGCTCTGTTTGCGCTTATTTTAAAGCGTTGAGAGCTCATAATCTGATGAATAAGTGTATAAAGAAGAAGCTATTTACGCAGACTAGCAAGGAAGAAGGAAATAGATCTCTGCTGAGTAAGCCGCCAAGGAGGACCTACAACAAGTTCGGCGTGGGGGGGAGAAATAGATAGACAGATAGAAGAGAATTGACATTCATATTCATGACCCTCTACAAGGCAGTCGGATGTTCGCTCGGTAGATATACATCTGTCAAACAGCCTGCGCCTCAGGGCGTCCATTGGTTAGGTTTCGGCTAGCCTGCGCCCTGTCCAACAGGCTCTTTTGAGCGATTCTCTTGAGTATATATCAGACAAATAGGTCTAAATAGCTTGAAAATGTCTGTGGAATTGATCGAATTTGACTGTCTAAATCTATGTAGAATTGCGCATTAAATGAGTGTTATACGAAGGCGTGCCCCAAAAGTCACAAAAATACGCTGATGCGGCCTAGTAGTGACTTGTCACTGGCGCGGAGGCTAGCTGTTCTAGCCTCCATACTAATCTGTATAGTAATCTAATCTACTTAGAATTCTAGATAGGATCAATCACACCGCAACTGATAACACATCTTTCAACACATTAAACAGCTCAGTCTACTCAGCTATTTAGAAATCTACCTCCTTATAAGTATATTGATATACTACCATATTCTATTCTAACTTATAAGCAGAATTACACTCTTAAATACCTTCTCAAACATCTTTTTAAACATCTCCTTAAGCCGAATCTCCTTCTTAGAGCTCTCCGAATTAACGTCCTTAATATACTCTCGCTTAACGAGTCCAATGCCTTACATTAATAGTGGAGGGATACTCAGGCCGTGATATTATCTACAGAACAGGTGTTATGACGTCTTCACAAATATGAATTAAGAAAAAGGCTTATAAACGAGGTTTTCGTCCACAAGAAGATTCTCATATTCTTGAGTATTATATTGAGGAGATTAATACTCAAATAGAGTAGAAGCTGCTTAATAATGTCAACACAGATTAAGCTTCTTGAGAGCAATCAAGAAGAGGGTATATAGGGCTTCAAACGCAGTTGGATAGACACTCAAATTAAGAGTAAGCTCTCTACTGCAATTTATTGATCAATAAATTCAATATCAAGCTTAAAACGAGGATATCGAGGCCAGCGAGCTAGAATGGGATGAAGTCTCTGATAAGGAGTAATTCTGTTCCCTACTAGATATAAATTAGTATGGCCACTAGAACAGCTAGTCTCTACATCAGTGATACACCAAAATAGCGTATTTCTGTGACTTTTGGGGCACGCCTTCGTATACTCAAGAGAATCGCTCAAAATAGCTGTTGAACAGGGCGCAGGCTAGTCGAAGCCTGATCAATGGGCGCCCTGAAGCGTAGACTGTTTGACACATCCCCTCAGCTTTTATTTTGGGCGAAATTGAATCTGAAGATGAGCTGAAATAACGTAAAATAGTGTTAAGTAAGGAGATCAGATCTCAAAGGACCGAAAAATGTGTAGAAATGCTTAAACAATGAGTTCTTACGCGATAAAATCAGTACTGACATCATTATATTATCATCAATCTTATTAAGCTCTTAATAAAGAAAGAAAAGAAGAGAAGAAGAAATAAGAGATAGATAAAACTTTTATATCATTATTATTAATAATATCAGTAATAATTTAATTAATAATATTAAAAACAGATTATTTATAAATTATTTATTATTTTTATAATTCTTCTTCTTAAGATAAATTAATCTATTAAATATATTAATCAGATTCAGCTATTAAATATATATAATAATTATAGTTAATAAATTATTTATTATTTTTATAATTCTTCTTCTTAAGATAAATGAATCTATTAAATATATTAATTAGATTCAGCTATTAAATATATATAATAATTATAGTTAATAATAATCTATCACTTAATATTAAATTATATAACTTAAAAAAAGTATTCTTATTATAATAACTCTTAAGAGATTAGAAATAATAATAGAAATTTAATCTTAATATTGAATATAATAATAGTTTTCTATTTAATAGCTCTTTAATTAATAATCTTTTAATATAACTTAAAGAGATATCTATTAGCGCTATAATAAATAATTAAATTATTTATAAAGATAGTATTACTTAAGTATTAATATAGCTTATTAATATTATACTTTAAATATTTAATTATTAAATTTTAAGAGATATAAAGATAAAAAATAATATGATTTAAAATAAATAAATAAATAAGAAATAAATTAATAAGAAATTAAGATAATTTAAAGATGAAAAATATTATATTAGATTAAGAAATAATAGCTGCAAAATTTAGAAAGCTTATATATTATT
>JAABUK010001436.1_pt1 | contig 45382 bp, 42 predicted proteins | sample 5559141 | NCBI WGS metagenome assembly JAABUK01 (sample SAMN10711869, study PRJNA513367) | rock metagenome | isolation source: Antarctica rocks | place: Antarctica: Victoria Land, Pudding Butte nord | collected 2016-01-03 | reverse complement strand
AATTATTAATTATAATTTAAATTTAAAGTTATTTATTATATTTATTAATATTATAATATATAAAAAAGTCGAGTTTTAATATTCTTAAGATTTTATACTAGTTCTAATATTATAATTATAGACTTTTAGGCTAATAAGATACTAGAAAATAACTCTTATATTAGGCTAATATAATCTAGAAAAGATAGTTATAGGTATTATATTATAGTAAAGAGATATTATAATACTTTATAATCCTTTTAAAGTTAGAATAAAAGCTATTATTAAGGTTATTTAAAGTACTTAGAATATCATCCTTAATATCCTAAAGGTTATATAATATAATATAATTAGATACTAATATTCTAAAGATAATAGATTAAATTCATAAAAAGTATTATACAACTAGTAATAATATATAACTAAATACCTTTAGGGGTATTTATAACTAGGCTAGCCTTAATTAGATTAAGACTTATAGAACTTTAAACTATAATCCTAATAAGGTCCTAGAGCTATACCTTAGAGTTAGTAGTTCTAGTATATTACGCTACGCTAGTAGTAGAAGAGATAGCTTCTAGCCTAGTAAGGTTTAGGTATTAGAGGAGTAGTAACTAGAAGAGTTTACCTAGTTATTATTTATACCTATTTATCATCTAGCTATATAAGACTAATACCCTGTAATTCTAAGGCTAAACTAGGGCTACTAAACGCCTAGCGCCTTTAGCTTAGGGGCTTGTATACCTCTACGTATAGCAAGCTATGCGCGTATAAGTACCCCGCGTATTAGCCCTCTAATTTCCATTCTCACTGTTATTATTAACCCCTATTCGCCTAATAAAACTAGCTAAACTTCCTAGGAGGCCTAACCTGGAACTTAGGGCGCTTAGCGCTCTGCCATGGGCCCTACAAGGCTGGACGATAACTGGGTGTGGACTTCTAGTTCTATTCTGGAGGCGCCCGTAATATCAAACACCCACAGCTTCCGACAACATAATTTCATTCATTAAACCCCGTACTGAAGCTGCACTATGATACATTATGCTGTCAAATCTTTTCGCTAAACGGAATCCTAGCTGCTCCAAGAAAGATCACCATTTTTCGGGGCTGCCCACTTGACAGCTACTGTTTTGCAAGCCTCGACGAGTGCTTGCTTTTCCCGATCACACAATAGTTATTCGCTGACCCCGTCACATCGCAACCACAGTTCGGCCGAAGCGTCTGAGTATACAGCGCACTGTCAGAATTTGAATGCACCCAATTGACGAGGAAGATCTCCATCGTGCTCCGTGGTGCTGATGGGAAAGAGCGACTTTTGATTGACGCTTTTGGGCACGACACGCCATGCCATTCTTCACTACTCCATCGTCCTTCCAGAATGCCAACATTATGCAGCAATTTTCCAGCATCAGAATACCTGCCGTCGGCATGACCTCTCAGTCCGCGTTACACCAAGCCCAAACGTCCTCCATGATGGCAAATCCCGCACTACCTCCCCACTCCTCACATCCCGCACTTCCTCGCCTTACCATGCTGGTCTTTGAAGCTGTGCTGGAGGTGGTTTGTGTTACCTTGCCAGGCTACATTGTCGCACGACAGGGAATGTTCAATGCCGAGATGCAGAAGTTTGCTGCCAACCTCAATGTCACCATTTTTACTCCATGCCTAAGTACGATGCGAGCTGCCTTATTAGACGAACCGCTAATTGGTGCAGTATTTACTAAGTTGGCTTCTCAGCTAACGACTGACAAGCTCGCCGACCTCGCCATCATACCCTTTATTTTTATAGTTCAAACCCTTGTGTCGTTCCTGTGCTCCTTCCTTGTTTCCAAAGCCTTCGGATTCTCAAAAAGACCTCGAAACTTTGTAATTGCCATGGGGGTAAGCTTAGCCGCCTAAAGCTCTGTTTGATGGAAATAACGTTAAGCTTGCGATAGGTGTTCGGCAATTCGAATTCCCTTCCTATATCTCTTGTACTCTCTCTTTCGCAAACCATCAAAGGATTACATTGGGACAAAATTAAGGGAGACAACGACGGCGAAGTTGGAGCTCGAGGCATCCTCTATCTCCTCATCTTCCAACAATTGGGTCAATTGGTCAGATGGAGTTGGGGCTACAACGTCTTGCTGGCACCGCCAGAGCACATTGAAGGTACCCTCGAAAACACACGTTTGCGCTTAGAGAGCGGCGAATTCGGGCTGGAGCAAAACGAGCCTCTCATGGGAGGGACATCGACCGACAGTGAGGGGGATGAGCCAAACGCTAGCGGCTCTGATGATACTAAAGTCGACATCAGAAGGGCTGGAAGAAGGAGCAGTGCAAGCGGCTCTCAAGTTGGTCGAGTCACATACTCTGGGCAGCAAACCCCTGTGACGCATAGGCAACAAACCTCTTCATTCTCGTCTAGATCCTCAGATGGTGGTCCAGTGAGGGCTCGACAATACGCGGAGGTTCCACCAACTCCAGCGTGTGGCAACATCAAACCGTCTGGAGAGGACGGACGTATGATGTCCTTTCCGCAAATACTATCCACTACTGCCTCAGTCGATGATGACGCCCCTGAAGGGCTGCAAGGTATACCAGCCCGCTGTCGTAGAGGGATTAGAAAAGCCATACGCTCATTCTCCCAAACCACCTCCAAAAGTGCCAAACGAGGTTTTAACACACTACCAGCCGCGTTACAGAAGGGGCTGGCAACGACCGGATCGGCGAGTCGAAGGGTGTTTTCCAAAGTGTGGTCCTTCATGAATCCCCCATTATGGGCTATGTTAGCAGCAATCGTCGTGGCCTCCATACCAGACCTTCAACGGTTCTTTTTCTCGGATGGTTCTTTCGTCAAGAATTCCGTTACCAGTGCGATACGGCAAAGCGGAGGCGTGGCTGTGCCTTTGATCCTTGTGGTACTTGGGGCTAACCTAGCACGCAATACTCTCCCGATCGACCCCAGCCACTCTAATGAGGATGAAAAGGAGGAGACCAAGCTTCTCATTGCTGCGCTCATCAGTCGTATGCTACTTCCAACCATCATCATGGCTCCCCTATTGGCAGTCACCGCAAAATTCGTGCCCGTCAGTATTCTAGACGATCCAATATTCGTAATCGTCTGCTTCTTGATCACCGGAGCTCCCAGTGCATTGCAACTTGCTCAGATCTGCCAGATCAACAACGTGTACATGGGCGCCATGTCGAGGCTTCTGTTCCAGAGCTACGTGGTCTGGATCTTGCCATCGACACTTGTGCTAGTCATGTGTGCTTTAGAGGTCGTTGAATGGGCACAACGATAGAACGTGCCTCGATTTTAACGCTTACATGAACTCACTCCTTGCGTAGACTAGCCAAGGCGTTGGTTGGCGGTCAAATTGGAGGGAACTACGATGGCACAACGGATCGTTCCTAGGGTAATCAACAAAACGACTACTATTACTCCGTAGTGCCGTCCCATTGGCTGTCTGTTTAACTCCCCTTACGAAGGTGTGCATTATTGGGAACAATCTGGCATTGGCCATAAGAGCACTGGAGCAAAGGAAATTTGCTGTGTATGGTATATAGAGTAATACGAAGCAAGCGGCATATGTGTAATCTACATGCAAGTCCACGATCGATGAACGTCGATCAATCACACAAGATGGTAGAGAACGGATCTTCAGAAGAGCGCACGTGATCACGCGCTTCGTCACGCTCTGCGGCATCCGAGCTGCTTTTCTTAATCATCAAATAGCCCAACCAGGCTTCGGTCCTTTTTCCCTAAGGCATGGTCGGAATCCCCTACAATGACCGGCAAACCCTTTCGCCCGCCTCTTTTGAGAAAGGTGGAGAAGCTGGCGACCTCAGCCCATCAAGACGGTGATGAACCCCAAGCAAAGAAGAGACGGATCAGCAACGATCATGAAGGCATCGCGAAGCCACCTGCACCTCTATTGGTCTTCAAACAGCCTGGAGTCTCTTCATTGCCTCGCAAACCTCTTGCAGCAGTCAAGAACCCTGCAGCCGCAGCAGCACAGGCTACCCAAGGAGTCGAGGGCTACTACAATGTTCTGTGGTGCGCAATGACCTCCAAATGAGTACAATCCTGCGGCTAACCACACCGCATGTAGGCGGAAGTACACGACCAAAAAACATAAGACTTGGGACGGCGATGGTATGCTCCGTATTACTGGCGGATATGCCTATCTACAAGACATTTCCGGACGCGACATGGGAAAGACGACGTGGGATTCACCCCTACTTCCAGGGTCTTCTATCTCTATCAGTGGAAAGGAGGTAGAGGTCGATCGTGTGATGTCAATGGGGGAATTCCTCGCTGGTCGGCAATCCTTGAAGACAGCCAGCGTGAAGCCTGATCCAGACTCTAAAACCATGGACAATGTCAAGCCACTAGCAGAACCTAAAATCAGAGCAGCCCTCCTACTCCAGAAAGAGGATGCTAAGAAGACACAGAACGTAGCGGCCCCAAGGAGCGTAGCCACGCAGGCGCCCTTTAAAGGTCCGTTGCTTGCAAACACTGTCATACCAAAGCTGCCCAATAAAGAGCCAACGCCTCGCCATTCTCTCAACGAGCCCAAAGCGATCATCTTAAAGCGTCCAAAGAGTGTGCCAAACGGCAAACAAATAGTCGACGTGGTTGTTGATCCCCTTCTCACTAAGAATCTACGCGAACATCAACGCGAGGGGGTAAAATTTATGTATGAATGCGTTATGGGTTTGCGCGATTTTGATGGGCTGGGAGCGATCCTGGCTGATGAGATGGGCCTAGGCAAGACGCTGCAGACCATTGCACTCATATGGACTCTCTTAAAGCAGAATCCCATCTACGAAGATCCGCCGGTAATCAAGAAAGCTCTGATTGTGTGTCCTGTCACATTGATAAATAATTGGCGCAAGGAGTTCCGCAGATGGCTCGGACCGGACAGACTCGGAGTCTATGTCTTTGATGACAACAAGAAGCGAATTACTGACTTCACAAAAGGCAAACAATATCAGGTCATGATCATAGGATATGAGAAACTGAGGACTGTAGCGGAAGAGATGAAGAAAGGACATGGAATCGACATCATAGTCGCCGACGAGGGCCATCGCCTCAAGACGGCAAAGAACAAAAGTGCCCAGGCCATTAAATCTTTGAACACCTCAAGAAGGATAATCTTATCAGGGACTCCTATTCAAAACGATTTAAGCGAATTCTTCATGATGGTAGATTTCGTCAATCCGGATTTACTAGGTCCTTTCAAGACTTTCACCAAGGAGTTCGAGGTACCGATAGTCAAGAGTAGACAGCCTGGTGCTTTGCGTAAGGACATTGAAAAAGGGGAAGCGAGAAGTGAAGAGCTAGCGTCACTCACGCGTTTGTTCATACTTCGGCGTACCGCCGACATCCTCTCGTCATACTTACCGTCCAAGACCGAGTACGTCTTGCTTTGTCGCCCGACCGCAGCTCAAGTATCCACATATCAACACGTCCTCCAATGTCCCGCCTTTCAGGCTGCTTTGGGAAGCTCCGAAGCTTCTTTGCAATTGATTACTGTCCTCAAAAAGGTCTGTAACAGTCCTACCTTACTGAACGGCAAAACACCACTAGATGCCTCAGCAACAGTAAACCCATTGACGGCGTCTCTTTTGAACAGTGTTCCCGCGCACCTACTTCGTAATAGTGCCGGCAGCACCAAGTTGCGGGTCCTTGACCAGCTCATGCATGTGCTGAGGACGACCACACAGGAGAAGGTGATCCTTGTTTCGAATTACACCCAAACGCTCGATCTTCTTCAAACTCTTCTCATTTCTATCGGTCACTCCTATCTCCGCCTCGATGGTTCCACTCCGTCCACCAAGCGCCAAGAATTGGTCGACGAGTTCAATCGAACCCCAGCCTCGCAGTGCTTCGCCTTCCTCCTCTCCGCTAAATCAGGCGGCGTCGGTCTCAATCTCATAGGCGCTTCACGACTCGTGCTTTTCGATGTGGATTGGAACCCGGCTACAGATCTGCAAGCAATGGCACGTATCCATCGCGATGGCCAAAAGAGACCTTGCGTCATCTACCGCTTCGTTATGGCCGGAGGCTTGGATGAGAAGATTTGGCAAAGGCAAGTGACCAAATTAGGCCTTGCTAGCAACATCATGGACCAGAAAGGAGGTGCAAATAAGTTCAGCCAGGACGATTTAAGGGACTTGTTCAGACTGGATACAGGATCATCCTGCCAGACTCACGACCTCTTAGGTTGCGGATGTGGAGGGCGCGGGCGCCCAGATGCGGCTGTTGACCACGAATTGACACCGATCGACATTCTTGACGCCGAGGCGGAAGCCGAGTCTGGCGACGATGACGACCTTCCAAGCATACCCAAATTAATACAGGCGAACAAAGTCGACATGGAAGAGCAAGAAGAGAAGATCCCGGGCAGTGCTCAATCTTGGCCTGGTAGAAAGGAGCGAGCGAAACTTGAATCACTCATGGCATATTCTCACAATGATACGTCCAAGTTCGCAACTGTGTTTGATGATGATGTGGAAGCTACGATTCATGACGAAGCCTTGCTGAGTGTTTTGAAGGATGAAGGCAATAGAGTGTCTTTTGTGTTTGCGAAGACGAATGGATGAGCTTGCTAGTCCCTGGGGCGTTTTCTGAGCATGGTTTCTGCCTCAGCCAGGTATGACATGGCAAAGCGTCTCCATGGCATGACCATTCATTGCAGGGAGCTTGAGACGACCGAGCAGTAGATGGCATATGGTTCAGTCTGTGGCACCATAGACAGGCAGCGGGCTGAATATGTTGGGCTTCTTTCGCCTCGTAAGAGCTTATCAACCATAAAGATAGATGATACATCGCGCCCATGTATCATGAATAACATATAAAATTTGAAGATGTCAGCACTTATCGCAAGGAAACAAGATTTGTGATGTTCGTCTTTTGGAACAGTGGCCAGCTGATAGCTCCGCATTACCTAGCGAGCATTGATAGCGTATAGAAGCTCTATCGCAAATCTTTATGTACCAGAGCTTTGCTTTCTGAAGCCGTGACATTCGTCGGACAGCCAATCATTTTGACAGCTAGCCCGACGTGCGCCGACGAGTTGGGTACATCCATACTGAATGCCAGACCAAGTCCAAGTAATTATATTTGATGTACTGCCTTACCATCATCCATAGTCTCCCAAGACATCCTCAAGGCTGACGTGAATTCGGATCTCCTTTTCTCCCAACAGTTCATAAATGCTCCTCAGTTCTTCGTTCCTCAATCCGTCCGTCCCTCTCAAGTACTCAAATGCAAGCATGTACAGCTCCTTCGCCCAAGGACAAGCCTTCAAACACCTCCAGAATACGTTCTTCGCTTTGATTATATCCGCTCTAGAATGCTCGAATAGGAAATATAATTTCCACAATCCAGCGCAATGAGTGCCGCTGTCACTCCTCACGGCACGCTCGAAGGTGCTGCGGATGGTCAAGATGTTGCTACCGAGAGTGACGCCGCGGTTCAGCTCCATGTGAATAGCGAAGAAGTGTGAAACTACACTTTCGTGATGTTTGCCACTTGTATGTTGATATGGCCTAAGAGCTACATCTTTCATAATGGAGCGTACCCGATCGTCGATGCGGAAGCGGGCTTCATTCCATGCATAGAGGGAAAGGAAAATAGTGTTTTGAGGGAATAGGGTTATACTTTCTGCGAGAAGAGAGCGGATTTCAGACGGTTTGACCAGGTGTGTGAGGGTAGAATGGTGGTAGAGAAGGCGGGCGAAGCCTTGGTGGAGGTACTCAAGAGTTGTGGAGTTGGTTAAGTTCGAAGGGGAAAGGATAGAGATGTTATACTTGAAGGTTGAAGTTGCTGTTGACAGTGATAGCGAGGTTTGGAGATACTGGAATAGGACCAAACACTCAATTGCAAGGGCTGCATGTCTAAGAGAGCGAAGCGAGAGCATGTGGTCGCGAGTGGCTGTGAGAGCTCTCTCAGTGCGAAGCAGCAGAGCCGGTTTCAAACCCTGATCCTCTGATGCATCAGTCGCAGGCAAAGCACTCTGGGTATCCTTGTCTCCATACGAGATAATTCGCATGAGAGCTTCTTTGGGGTTTCCCCCACTCAAAAGCTCCCAGATCCAAGTACGCCAAAGTAGTATAGAATCTCGTTGATTAGAATCGCGAAGAGTCTTGGCCATACAGATCGAGGCGGCGATAGCCTTCTCCCCCATAGACGTATTGCCGAGGCGGTATTCAATAAGTGCGTAGGCATTGTAGATTGGCAGACTCGATGGCCGCTCTCTCAAAAGATCTCTTGCTGTCTTCTTGATAGTTCCTGGAGAGAGACGTAGTTCTAATGCCAGAGAGTATTCTGGGAGGGATTCTCCTGCGGCATGAGTAGCAACAAGCTGCTTGAGAGAACGGAGTATCCATGTGGTCTCTACTGGACCATAACCCTCAGAAAACTCACTCTGCCAGGCTTCAAAGGCTCCGAACCAAGATCCTGCCACAGCAAACAAGCTGTCTAATGAAAGCTGGTAGTCTGATATGGGCAAGTCGAACAAGCTACGCCTCGGTGAGTTCGGAGCACAACTCGACTTTTGTACCTCGTCGCTTTCTAATCTAGTTTTTTGATCCTCAAGAGGAGAGATAATCCATGACTGCAATGCGCCAGTCGGGGTATATAGCGTCTCATTGCGTACGTATCCATCTCTCCGCCAGGATCTTGACCTACCTGCAGGGTCTCTAGCTTGGCACGGTGGAAGATGGCAAAAGGCAAGGAAGGCATCCAGACAGACAGCTCGGCTTTCGACTGATGGTGAATCGATCAAGAAGGGCCTGATATCAGAAAATAGAATCACCCTGTAGGGATCATCCTCAACAACATCATCAATAGTGCGCGCAGGACTTCGCGTCACCAGGCCACGTTTATATTCTGAATTGACCCAGAATTCCCATGCATCTTGGGAGTCTGCCCGGATGCTTGCAGTTTCCGTCTTCGCTTGTGGAGGCTTGCCTGCCTCAGAGAAGCTTGCCCAACCTCTACAGCCGTCCTCGCCAATGCGTGGAACCTCGCTATCCCAAAACTCCTCAAAATTTGAGATAGTGACATGATGAAGCGTGCCTCCTCCTTTATGTTCATCGTCCTGCAGCTTGAAGGGTTTACTATATTCATACTCTAGAAGGGCTTGCCACCCAGAGACTGCTTGCTCGACGAAGCCACTCTCCCTCATGAACAGAGTCATACGCAAAAGTATATGAATCTGGATTATATAGATTTCCGCTCTTTGGACAAGGAGTCTTCCGGGCGCTTGCTGGCTACGTAGAAGCAAGCTTGAACAATCAACATAAAGACCTCGGACTTCTTCATAGCTGAACGACGCGAAGGTAGTTTGCCGGAAATCTAGGTAATTGTTCCAGAGTCTTAGATATTGGGGGTTGTTTTGCAATATGCTTTGCCATTCGGACAATAATTTTTTAGTATCCCAAACTTGAGCAGCTTCATTCATTCTACCAAGGAGCAGAAGTTCTCGGTCATTGGGTTCCTCGACGTTACTTAAAGCCTTTTCATACAAGGACAATCTGATGTCAGCGTTGCTCTTTCGTTCGGCATTGGTAAATGTCCCAGAGACATGGTCATGCTGCTGAATGAGGTCCAGCCAAGCATCGACATTCGCTGGATCGACATCAATCTTCCTCGAGAGCTCCAGCCGCTTTCTCAGGACTAAGTCGGCCAAGGTGGAAGGAAAGTTGCCCCTCTCCTCAAGCGAAGATAACCCATCGCTTCCATAAATCAGATCCGGATCGTCAGGCGCATCCTTGGCTTTGGCTTTTCCCGCTAGCGATCTATAGTGCTTGTTGTCTCCATCAGAAGAAGATGATGACGTTAGATTTGATCTTTGGTTTGTTCGCCTTTTTTTGGTTTCTTGGGCAGCTCTCAAGGATACAAAGTCCGTTCCAGCATCGAAGCTTGATGAGTTTGATGCTTGTCGCTTGATCTTTAACTCATTTGTTTCGGTTTGTTTGGCGATTCTAAGAGCTCCTCCGTTTCTCTTACCTGGTGAGCCTTGTTGGTTGTAAGAAATCACCAGACCCTTCTCACTACTGACCGTTCCATCAATCTTCTGGCCAGTGCAAGCACCCAGGACATTGCCCAAGCCAAAGCGATAGTACGACGGCGTTGTATGTCGGTGAAGTCTGCCGAAAGTCAGGTTATCGGGATCCCCAGTCGTATCGACCGCAAATGACTGTGGTGTCTTGCCCTCTTTAATTGCTTGATGTTCATGACGCTCTCGAGGATCACCTGTGATTGAAAGATGTTTGCCATAATCTGAGCAGTTGTTGGAGGCCGTTTCTGCTGAAACATCAGGCCTGCGATCAGAAAATTTTCCAAATTCTTGACTAGGGGCAGAATGAGGCCGGAAGCTCGCAAATCTGGGTGTGACTCTCTTCTCCACACCGTTACCATCACGGTTCTGATAGTCTTCAAAGATTCTGGGCGGCATACTGTCGACTTTCGAGGCCTTAGCCTTCATCGAGTCTCACCATAGCTAGCTAGGCCTGTCACCTTCGCAAACTCAATTGCGGAATCGGAATATGCGATTCAATTTTACCCAATGGCGCTACCAAAGAGCAGGCTAGCTATCAACGAGGTGGCAGTAAAGGTAGCATACCTCCAACATAGGATACTTCTGTAGCTGATTCACAACCGCTGAATCAAGAGTTTCTTGATCTAGTGTAATCGAGGTTATCCAGAGAGGCTCCAGCGGAATACTCAAGTTATGTTAGCCCGAACGTGGACGAACCGGCTAAACATCGGCCTCGGCAGACTTTCCTCTCTCCATACAAGCCCAATAAATTATCCACATTCGTAAGACCACATGTTGGTTGGTCGTACCGCGCACAAGTAGGACAGTGTGCTGTAGGGCTCATGCTAGGTCGCTGAGATCTTGTCAATCATCATGGCCACAGCTCTTGTTGCGCAGCTGGCACAGATCCGTGCCCAGTCTACTAACGCTTTCGACCTCAAGGCCCGAAAGCAAGCCCATTCGCAGTCGCTTCTCTTCAATTCACGCAATGCGGCGACACAAGATTTCGACTCCATCTATCAGATATGCTTCGAAGGATTCGAAGAACTTTGCCGCTTGGACTCGAGGTTTGCCCCATTCGCCAGCAATATCTTCAGTGAACAAAGCAAACAGGAGGACCGCACACAGATGACGGCAGCCCAAAATCATCAACTTGATGTAGTAATTGAGGATTTCTTGAACCTTGTTGGCAGCAGACTACTGTTGAGACCAGCATTGAAAGCTGTAGAATGGCTGGTGAGGAGGTTTAGGTCCGTCGGGCACTGCTAGCCATGTTAAGAGGCCTGAACGTCTCCATGGATGCTGACATTCTAAATACGGCAGGATACACGAGAATAATACGTTGTGCTTAGTCCTCACGTTCCTTCCATATCACACTACGGCGATATTTCCGACAGTCCTTTCAATCCTACCTCAAACAATACCACCAACACTGAAATTTCTTCATCCTTACATACAGTCCCTTGCCAATCCGCCACGCCACACGATAGTGTACAACGCTTCTCACAGCCGCCCTTTTGTTTCTGTTTTGAGCACTTACATGCTCAATACTAGCCGCATGGGTTACCAGTATCCTACATTGACATCATTTTGGGCGTCAATTACCACTGAGGCAGTGGCTGCTATGCTTGATAACGCTCGTTCGACCAGGCGAGAGTTGCAAAAACAGAATCAAGAGGACGTTATACTTTGCTTTTTGCCCATCCTCAATGAAGGCCTGAGTCTTAACACAGTGCCTGAACTCCGCGTAGGATGTTACATGGTTCTTACAGTCTTAGCCTCGAAAGCCGATTTGGATGACGGTGTTGTAAAGGCAATGATGGAAGCTGTAGCTTCGGACTGGAAAGGAACCTCACATGCTGGACTGATCTGCCTTTCAGTTTTGGCGCAGCAGAGGGAAGACGCTGAACTGCCGAAGAACGTGTTCAAGGCCATCCTTGCGCTTGAACGGCTGGATGACGACCTATCGATCCTCAGCAACCAATACAAAGTCGATAAATTGGTTTTAGGTGTAGTGTTAGGTATTATTAGCAGGCTCCACAGCGCTCAGGATGCGAGCAGGTTGCTTCTTGTGAGAACACTAATAGAGGCTGATCTGATGGACGAAGCCTCCACTGTAGTCGCGATCAGATCTTTACTCTCCATTTCCCAGACCGTGACATCAGAGACGACTTCAACATTTGATTCCCAAGGCTGGGCGGCAGATCTTCTCCTACGTCTGGCTGATTCCACTTCAATTGGGAGCCTTGTGCAGGCTACCGCCAAAAGCTCTGAGCATTCCATGGGTCGATTGGAGATGAGACTGCAGAAACTAATCCGAAATACCGAAAGCAGCCCCGAGCGGATGATCGAGGACATAGACATGGACGATAGGAATGGCCAAGCACTCACGGAAGATTTTGACGTATTGACAAGTCGGATCCCAATCAGAACAGCATACGAGATGTCCTTCTTATCACACTGGGACTCTTATGTTTTTAGCAGCCTTGCACACGTATTTTCGTCGATCTCTACTTCGGTCATGAACGTCGAGAAATTTTCCGACTTGCCAGTCTTGCGAAAGTCCTTAGCAACGAGCGAACCGCTATTCCTGTCCTTCTTCATCCGGCTCTGGTGTGGCGAGAGTCCGATTAATACTAGGACAGCCGCAATACGGACTGTATCAGAATACGTCGGAAAGGGACCTCTGAAAGCCGATCTACAGATACTGTTGCCGTATATGATCCATGCACTGGCTGATCCATCTCCGAAAGTTCGTCGTGCAGCGACAGAGCTTCTTTTGACATTGGAACGCGCCTACACGGAAGCGGAGAGAAGTAAACGGCATGCAGATATACTGATACTTGGCCATGAACAGATTTATGGTCAGAGGGAGACCGAGAGATTATCGTGGCTTTCAACAAGCGAAAGTCGGAAATTTATGACAGACTTACTGGTCCCTGGAGTGGAAGAGTGCCTTGTTGATAGACTTCATATATCTCAGCTTCTCTCGGACAGCCTTGATGGCTCAAAGCACAGCAATGGCCCAAATAATCCACACAAAGGTCTAAAAACCTCGTTAAGAGTCGCTATCTTCGGCTTCCTCGGTAGCCATGCCATCAACACCCCCCTGTACACCGTCAAATACCGCCTACTACAGACCCTGAACAGAGTCGTTAAAGTAAGCGGTATCTCGCGTACAAAGCTGTTGTTGCCACTTCTTTCTCATTGCGCTGGACAAACTCAAGATGAACATGAGGGCATGTGTCGAAGGGAGCAGCTGGATCCGTTACCTTTTCTAGATCAGGTCGTAGACATCGTGATCCCAACTGATCGTGACGGCGTCCACATCTTGAGAAGTCTGATCGAGTCTGGAGTTTGTACATCATTTCCAAGCCTCAAAACAGCAGCCCTGCGCCGTATACGAGCCATATGGCCTTCACTCAAATCGGAATTCCAGACGACTATCGCGAGTACTTTATTAGAACAAACCCTAACGAAGGCAGGGCCCAAGGCAGATGGAGATCAAGAAAGCGAGACAATGGAAAATTTGCGAGCGCTGCCCCTGTCAACTACCACCCTGCAATTGTTTGTTGAAGGTTTACCGTCCATTCACTCCACTTTGCAGGACAAGGATTTGGCTTCGAAGCGACGGCGCACTAGTCATGGACACTCAACAGAGACCACACTTAATACGGGAAATCTTTCCCTTACAATTAAGCATATCACTTTTGTCCTTGAATTGGTGGAAGATGCCAAAGCAGAGCGGCATCCGGATCTTCTGAAAGGTCTCTTTGAAGTCATGTCTGACTTGCAAGATTTCCAAAGCAAAGCAAAGGCCGCCACAGACTATCTGCTTGTATTAACCATAGACAGCATGCTTGCTATCGTGAAACGAGCTGAAGGCTCACCTGGTCTAGCCATCAGTCATTCCGCCATCCGCACTGATATCCTTATAGATTGTGTAAGGACTACGACAAGCCCTCAGGTGCGAAATACAGCTTTACTGCTGGTATCTGCTCTGGCAACTGTCGCCCCGGAATTGGTTCTGCACAGTGTCATGCCCATATTCACATTCATGGGTGCCAACCTCCTCCGTCAAGACGACGACTTCTCAGTACACGTGGTTAAGCAGACCATGGAATCTGTGATTCCACGCCTGGTCCAGTCATTACACAAGCGAAAAGACGGTCCGTTCATTGGAGTGGCCGAATTGCTATTGAGTTTCGCTGCTGCGTATGAGCATATCCCGACCCAGCGACGTCTTGATCTTTTCACGTCCCTCGTCAACAAAGTGGGCTCTAGCGACTACCTCTTCGCGTTGCTTGCGATTCTCATGGACAAATACCCCGATGACCAACGAGTCGTACAATTTGCCGTTGATCTCACGAGCCATTACGATGTGAAGGCTCGCCTCCGGACAATGGAGAGGTACCTTGAGGTGATCCTCGATGCTCGAAGGCCGAAGCCCACTTTCTCTGCGTCTTTACTAATGACAAACAAGAGCATCAGTGGAGAAAGCACAGCTCTCAATATGCTGCAGCTTCCGATCGTGATCCTCAGCGATCAAAGTTTGGCATCTAAGGTGACCAAAAAGCTCAATGAAGAGGGTGAGGATGCGGCCACTATACGGAGCTCGTATGCACAGATGCTTGAGGAGATTTTCCTCATAAGTGAGCAGTCTAAAGGTAGTCGAAAATTAGAGGTTTCATGCATGCGAGTCTTGGATGCTTCACTTAGTCTACCGCCTATACGAGAATTGATTGATACTCTTCAACATCTACTTACGAGCACCGATGGTAGCATCCGTCGACAAGTGCTTCGGTCATTTGAATACCGACTGAGCGACGTGAAGACAGATCAGAAGGCCACGCAGACAGCTTGCTTTGCATTTCTCCCAGGACTTTTGTCTATCATCAAGGAACCTCGGGACACCCCATTGAAAATAATTGCTGTGAGCTGCGTAGACAAGATCAGTGCAAAATACGGCAAGAATGGTGTTTCTGCAGTCGTCGATGCCGCACAAACAGTAACGATGGATCTATGCCTTAGGTCAGCTGACAGCAGCCTTCGAGTCACATCGTTGATTTGTCTGGCTACAATGGTCGAAGTCACAGGAGACGCGTTCATTTCTATCGTGCCGAATGCTTTTACAAAGGTAATGGATAACCTGGCTAGCAGTATACAAGAGGATACCGACGACACAAAGTTACACAATGCAGTCTATACATTTTTGAGTGCTCTATTTCTCTACCTACCCTGGGTCTCCACAGGCGCAGACCTAGACCGCTTGTTGAAGATATCGTACCAGTCGGCCAACGCAGAAATGGGCGTGGAATGCAGTCAGAGACGCATCGAAGCCCTGCAGTTGGTACCGAGAAAAGTGGAGGCAAAGGAGTGTTTCGCCGCTCTGAAAAGAACATGGCCCGACGCCATGTCGGAAGGGCCTCTGGTATCACTCTAGTCTTGCTCATCTTAGTCATGGATACTGATGAGGAAACAGGCTGTCAAAGAGTATCTCGAAATTCTGGGTTTGGCAATAGACAACTCCCCAAAGTCGATGATCGTGAAGCAAGCAGCGACTCTCGGCGACTTGTTGCTCAGGTTGTTCGATCTGCGGCGGATTCAGTTGACACCGCCAACAGAAGATAGCTATAGTGCGGACGAAATCGAGGAAGTGGAAGATGGTATCAATGAGTCTGCAATTGCCATTGTATACAAGCTCAACGACGCGACCTTCAGGCCGCTGTTCTCAAGGATATTGGAATGGACTAGTCTTTCAGATCTAAAGCAAGACAAAGACACCGCTACGAAGGCAATCTTGCATCGACAGGCAACATGGTACAGGTTTCTGCTCAAGTTTTTTGATACGCTCAAGGTATTTCCCTGAAATCAACTCCAATCTGAACCAAACTGATCTATGGCTCTAGTCCATCGTGACGAGTTATGCTGGGTTCATCATTGAGGATTCTATCGAGATTCTGAAGAGATCTTCAACAGAGGACAAGGATTTCATGTTCTTATTGAGACAAGTGATCCTCACCCTTCACAAGACTTTCGAGCACGATCAAGACGGTAAGACCCTCAGTCCGAGACATCTCGACGCACGAATGCTTAACGAGCGATGCAGATTTCTACCAATCTCCCAGCCACTTTAGCCCCATCTCCGCTGCCCTCCTCTCCCAATTGGCCACCGCTGCCCGAGCTCCGTTGCTGCCCGAGCTCATTCCCGCTATCGCCGAGCTGGCAGTTGCAGCGGACTCAGCCGACCACCACAAGGATATGAACACTACTATCCTGCCATACATGCGCTCGGACAGCTCAGCAGTACGACTGGCCGCCGTACAGTGCGAGAGAGCGCTTACGGCGAGACTGGGCGAGGAATGGCTGGCGCTCTTGCCGGAGATGCTTCCGTTTATTAATGAAGGTATGGAGGATGACGATGAGGCGGTCGAGGGCGAAGTGCATAGGTGGAAAGTCGACATTGAAGGTATCTTGGGGGAGAGCTTGAATCCAATGCTCGAGTAAAATGGGGTATTCCTGGATGCAGACTATTACAATAAGTCACAAGAGAATCCTTGAAACCTCAGGCTTTCTATTAGTTTGACATGGTCTTCAGATGAGCTGTCGGCAGGAGTTGCAGCCAAATGGGTAAGATCTGTGCCCAGGATTGCATACAGTGGGCAGTGGCTCAGCAAGCCGCTTGCTGTACTGGAGTTGCGTGGGGCTGATAGACTTGGAGAGTGTGTGATCTATTGGGGCTACGTTAGCTTCGACTCTGCCTAGCTTTCTCGATGATGTCGTCCCAAATCTATGCCACTTTCTCTGATAGGCAGCCTGCACCATGCTCGAACATCATCCTGGCTCTACATTGTGCGGTATCGTACATGAACGTGATGGAGATGACAACACCAACTGAGTCGCAGCGTTTGCCAAACGAGTGTATGAGTTGTCCGATATGGACAAAATTTCAAGATGGGTATCATTGCTCATCGACAGCCCCCAGGCTGTCAACATCCTCCCGACCGGAGGATACTATCTCCTACTAATCGATATCAATTCGGCTCCCGCCAGTTGTAGTCACCTCCCCACTCGTCTGGCCTGAAGAACTCTGCCTCCCCAAAGTCACCAACATCAATCATCTCGCTTTCCCCCAACCCCTCATTGTACACCGTTTTCCTCCTCGATTTCGGTACAGCCATCGCTCGCAGCTGATCTAGATTCGGCATTCGCGTATGACTGACTGGTCGTGAGCGCGGAGACACCGGTTGCGCTTCTACATCCAGATCTTCTTCGTCTGCGTCCTCGCGACGGCGTTTATTATTAATGGCGTCGTCAAGTATGGGAAAGGGAGTGATGGTGTGGATAGACGTGGTCGAAGTAGACTCCTGACTAGATGTTGCGAACAAGCCCCACTCTTCGTGGTCAAATTGGAGCGGTGGGATGTCTTCCTCTGTAGGCACTGACTCCGTAATGTGTCCGCCAGCTTTCAGGGTGTTACAGTATGGTAGCAGACCTGTGAGAGCGGTGGAGGCACTCCGGCTGTGTTGGCTGGCAGGGTCTGTAACGTTCGAAGCAGTATCCCAAGCATTTGCCGTGGGGGTGCAGAAGGTCTTTGGTCTGGTCTTGTAACCTTCCGGAACGGATTTGCGCACTCGCATGCCGACGTTGAGGAGGTTGGACTGTATGGTCTCAGGCAGGGTCGGGTTTAGGATGAAGGTCCGTGACTTGTGGATGCTTTCTGTTTCCGTTGGACTACGTCCAAGGTAGGAGCTTACACTAGGCTGAAAGGGCCGTTTGAAGGATCGCTTCATGGTGGAAATTCTGTGGAAGTTGTATTGTAGATGGTTTGGTTGTTGCAAACAGTTTGGCCGTTGGAAAGTGGAGGAGGCTGGGAGCGCGTGGAACGTGTTTTAGCGCGATTTAACAAAGAATAACCTGAGCAAGCATGAGTGGTACTTGGCGTAGAGTTCATAGTTTGGGGGAATATCCCTGAGCTATTCTAGGTCTGACATACTCGATATCGCACATTCGAGTCGTTGGTGATGATTCAGGTTTCAGTCGTGACCACCTCTCTTATAATTTTCCCAGTCTCTGCTGACGCTCGACCCTATAATCATTAATCTACAATTAATCTACAATTTATCGTTAGTATAAAATAATTTATGATTCGATAAATATGAACATAAATTATTTGGGTGTCTCATAAATTAATCTATTATAAATTAATTTAAAGCTACAGAGGCTCGACCCTTCAAATCTAATCTTCTCCTCTATGGTCTACCCGTGGACTTCCTTTGAATTTCCCGCCGAAGAGGCCGGGCGCCTACGGATGCAGAGCCAGGCACATATGCTGCAGACAAGGTTCTAGCCCCAATTGTATATGCCGTTAGATGTACATATATGCTAAATCTATCTAAACAATCTAGGAGAATCGAAAAAGTGATCGAGTGCATGATAAATCGCTAGCAAGCGAGGGCGTTGCTAAACGATCAGACGGTCTTTTGACCGGTCATCTCCGGATCATGCGACTCATCCTGGCCTGGGTTTGCTTCCTCGTAATTGTTGAATTTGACAAATCTGTAGTAGCCACCTGCTATGAGGGCGCCCAAGAATGGTCCAACCCAGTATATCCAATGATAACCTTGAAAATTCCGGTTCGCTACACATGGACCGAAAGAACGAGTGGGATTCACAGAACCTCCGGTGAAGTAAACACCTGACCAAAGGTTAGTACATCTGCACAGTACAGCTGCCTTTGGAATACTTGCATCCCAGCTCTGCGACGAACAACGCGAGACCAATGCCAACAGGGGCGATAAAGGTTGCTTTGCTCTTTTCGGCAGCCAGCATCAAAACGGTGAAGACCAGTTCGGCCGTGCCAAACATCTCAATGAAGACGCCTTGGGCGATTGAGGTCCCACTGGTCAATGTGGTTTCCACTGCCAGTGGGCCAGGAAACATGCAAGAAACAAGTCCAGCGGCGACCATGCCACCAAGCAGCTGGGGAGGAAAGAGGAGGAGACCACGAATAGGTGGAAGGGTGCCAGTGATGACCATACCAAATGTCACCTGTCAAAAGGGTCAGCGAATGCCTTGGCATCATGTTTGGATGGGATGCGTACGGCAGGATTAAACAATCCACCACTAATTCTGTAGAAGGCCCAGGCGGTGACTGCAAGAGAAAAGCCGAAGGAAAGACTGATGAAGAGGAGTTGGTTCAGGTTCGGAACGGGTTCGATGGTATTGGCGATCTGGGTGCCGGCAAAGGCGAAATAGAGGAACATGACCGTTCCAACAAACTCTCCTGACATGGCCACCAAATGACCTCGAACGCCTTTGTCCAAAACACCATCCTTGCCGTTCTTCTGATGCTCCAGATCTCGATTGCTTGGGGCAGCACCATTTCCTTTTGGGCGGCGAAGTGGATTCTGCATGCTGAAAGTCAAGAGTGATACAAAGGGAGCTACCCAAGTTGGAGATATAGTGGTTGAGAAATGAATAGAAGGTAGAGAGACAGACAGAAATGAGATGATTCGGAGACGATGGAGGTTGAAAGGAGGGAAATTTGTGACAGAGACCAGACCTACTGATGACATGAAACGGTTTCTCCCGGAGACGCTGAGAAAGGCGCAAATGACATGGTGGCAGGCTTGGAGGATGGGTGGAATCTTGAATTGGTTGTTTAGTCTAGATGGGGATAGTGGCATGAACGGAGACGCCACAGAAACCTTGTACGACGGAGTAGTGGATGCGCAATTTGCCGGGACATGGGTTCCTTCGACGGAAAGGGACAGGTGGAACCGTGGGAAGGGCCTGACTCGCTCACACCTTTTCCTGATTCGCTCCACCGCCACGCCAGCACAGTGCTCGGTCTCGTCGAATTCCCAGCCTGCCGGTAGAACTAGTTCTAGCGTCGGTGCGTCTCAGGTTCGTGCCGGGTACTGGGAGGGAAATTGCGACGTCAGAACAAGGCGAAGCACTGAACCTTGGATGGCGATGTCTTGACACAGACAGTTTGAGAGGAATCAATATCCTCTTCTCTGGGGAGCCACCTAAAAGCGAGGGGGAACATTTGAAGGGTTCCATCAATCGAATATCTGGAAGCCTCTTCCGTACTTTGGACATGACGTCTGTCCGCAGTTGCAGGCGGCGTGAGCAGTCTAGATTTCTGTGGCTGGAGAATCCCAGGCCGGAGTTGAGTAGATAAGCCAATGTTAACTCCGTACTTCTCTCCAACACGGCCTTTCGCACCATAGGCATCTCCATTCTAACACCTTGTCCCTTTGATGGGACGATCGAGGAAGCGGCGACGGCCAGATGGACTTGATCATCGTTGCTGTGACAAGACTATATTCTCGAGGAACGCTTACATCCTAGGCCACTGCAATCTGCTAAGGTGGGGCATGCAGGAGCATGAACGGCCAACATCCATGAGATAGTGGATTCATTGGTCAGCCTACTGTGATATCGAATCGTCAAGTACAGGTCTCGGATGGTATCGAAAGTCGGATATTGCCATCGCAGAACAGGCTTGGTGATAGCACCTATCCGCGGCTACTCGCCTGTCTTCTGGGAAATCACAGATCCAATTGACACCATGTATATGAAAGAACTCTCTTGGCGTATCTTCTCGCTCATCTTTGTTGATTGTCTGGGCGAGATTGAGGCTGGGTGACTCTGGACAGCTGTTGTAGAAGTCGTATTGTCAGTGGTCACCCCAAAGCCAGGAGTGTACCACCACCCAACAAGACAACTCCTTGTCATGTCTCAGCAGCCGATTTCATGGATCGGTGTACAGCTTATTCAAGATCTCCGAGCTGGGCCGGCATCCAGGATTACCATTCCTTCTCACAGGGCGCCTTGCCTTTGTGTTACAGTTTCAATGACCCGTTCATCGCTGGCTGCCACTATTTGGGAACAATCCACCATTCCTTGTGGAACATTGACACCCCATTGCTTTGCCTTGTCGGACATGCCTGGCTTTTCCGGAGTAGCCAGCCAGGCTACTGGGCCATTCCCAGCCTTTTATTTATCGCAGCCCAACTCCTTTGCCTGGAATACCCAGCTTTCTATCTGTATTACTGTCACACGAGCGTTAGTAGTTTTTTGCGCAAGGATCGATAAGTTATACCTTTAGCTCACTTCTTCTCCCACTTCTGCAAAAGACCGATCGACGAAGACACAAAACGCGTCTGATCTCCATTCTTCTATCTTGCGAGTTCAGGTTGCATCGACCCATCCATCTACTTCGCAATTGCATCAGCTGTGGACTGCCTACCTTCAGTACCGTTGACCATATTTTAGCCGAGTCTGAGCGCCATCGATCCAGCAATGTGCTCGTCACACGGTATCCTCGAAACGCAAGGCACAGCGACTTCACCGGCCGCAGAAGACTCGATGTCCTCTCCACTCGTCAGATCGACGAGAACACAGTATTGTGGCGCACAACGAACGTTGAAAAAGCGTTGACATGTTTATGCTACCATGATCAAGTGACCCGCATGACTGAAATGGAGATCGATTTGACGCACTATCGACTGCAGATGGGCCTGATCTCCTTGCTCAATGAAGACGAGGCTTTGGAGAAAGCTCGAAGTCGAACCTCCGATCTCATCACTGCTGCGGCACAAGACGACGAGGTGGGACATGAAGAGCATACCTGCAAATCTGGTGAGACAGCTCATCTGAAAGCATGGTAGCGATGGCATGTGGAGTGCAAGTGCGACAGAGCCCTGTGCGATAGTTCTGTACGCTGGTGAAAGAGCACCCTTGACGAAAGCATTACCAGCAAAGACGTGACAGGGAGATAGCCAGTGAAGAAGCCAAATGGGGTGGCAGCGACGAACGTACGGAGCTGGAAAGGACCGATGATGTGCAAGAGTCACATATCATAATTACGCTTCCGATTTTATGCACGCCCTACTTAGGCTGCGAGTGTGCGTTGTGGGGCGTAGCCGAGGTGGCTAGTACCGCCTGGAACAGGGCAGTCTCCTCTTTTGACGAAACGTACCCCATTGGGTCTGACTTGGGCGACCTATTGTTGGTCAAGAGTGAAAAGAGTACCGAGGCAGCACTGGAAGAGATTCGAGATCTCGTATTAGAGTCAGAAGCACCAAAGGGGCGCACGGCCGGAGTCGCGGTTGCAACCCCGAAGGATCATTCTTCGGAATGACAGCAACTCATTGTGAAGGAACGGGTCGACATCGCTGTGGATGAGGATGAGAAGCGTATCATCTTAGGAAGAGGAGTGGAGCAGTGGCCAAAGGCAAAGCAAAGGACGTCGGAGAGCACTACTGTTAATATGGAACGACTGCAGCTGCCAAGGAAGCAGCACGCAACAACGGGGAGCGTTCCAAAGAGAGCTTTAAGGCTCCGAAAGGGGCGTATGGTGGACTTGCAGCAGGGGAGAAAGTGGTGGAAAGTGCAGAGACCGCATGAGATGGCTGACTGGAAAGTTACGTATAAAGGGATTTCAGTAAGGGTTAGCATGCGAAACCGAGAGATCATTTTGAGCGGATACAGAAACCATCAGTCTGTGATCTTCTCCGAATACGTAGCATCACATCTAGAGAAGTCTTGCATACCCAAGAGCGCCGACACTTTGCCGTCCACACGGCAACCTGTTGGCAGTAATTGCCAATATCTGAGCCAATACACCGCCATTCTGTGACTTTCCTTGGGCAACAAGTTGAACGCATGTTTAGGGGTATGGGTATACAAGTCATGGGTGGTGACGGTTTAGGAGAATCAAGAGGAGCTGTTTGATGGGAGACCCTATACTCAGAAGGACGCATTCGAGGTAAGTGTCAAGTTTCAACCTCAAATCATGCTCATTATTTATCGTCCTCTTCTGCCTGATATAGGCTGCGAGTAGACAGAATCTAGCCTCCACGTCATGATGTACATTGCGCCTCACCGTATGCTTTCCCAAAGACACATGACATTAGAATTCACAAATAGCGAAACGGCGACCTGGCCTCCCATCAAGGCCCGTCGTATTTAGTATCGTAACTTTCCAACCATTGAAAACGTGTAGGCGGTCTCGGCTTCGCTTCTCATCTGATGTTGTCGTTAGTAGCCAGGACATGTTTCCTTTTATACAACAAGGACAGCATACCTGAATCATATAAACTCGCGCCCTGCCACCACCGACGCCCCCAACGGCCCCAACAACACCAACCTCCCCGTTCGGTCCCACCACATCTTCCCATACGCTAATGGCGATGCCGGTCCTTGCCACACGTTCGAAGCAGCTTTCCCCTAATTGGACATCTAAGAGTACCTCCCCTTTTGTCTTGCCGTTTACCATGATACGCTTCTCATTTATACCATGATACCAACTACTGCTAGGTCTTTCATCCGGCCCGACACTGCTCTTCTCTGGTCTCATGATGGTCAAACGTGCAGATCCCATATCTCGCCATTTCGACGCAGTCTCCCGCTCATAGAGACGGATTCTCGCATCGCTAAGGCCAATGGGTGCTTCCTTTCCAGGACTAATCAGTCCTGGAGGCATAGGCGAGCTTGTTCCGCTACCACCGGAATTGTCAGAGCTTGTGTATATGCTGTTGGCTCTGCTGCCTTCGCGGGAAGTGATTGTACTGCGGGAAATGTTGAACATGCCACTACCCTTGCCAAACCGTCTAAGGGCCGAGAAAGCGCTAGACATGCTACCTATACTGCTGTCGCTAGGTGCAATGCTGGGTGTGGGGGCGCTGCTGGCGCGATAACTGGATGCACGACCCCAACCGCCAAACCAGCTGTGCCTTGAGCCACTCGCGCTCGTGCTGGTGCGGCGATCGGGTCCAAAAGAGCTGCCAGAAGCACGTGCGTTTTGCAGAGCGATAAACGTGGGATTGTTGATACGAGATTGATTGATCAAAGCATACAGCACTTCACATTCTTCCGGATTCCGAGACCGAAACATGATATTATTACCCGAAGTGATCTGGGAATTGGGCGTTGGAGGAGACCGGATGGATATATCGAGAGCAGTGCCACGGCGAAGCGGGACCAGAGGAGTGAGTTCCAAAGCAATCAGTGGGCGGTCGCCTTGAACCTCATCATTCTGACTTGTCATGTTGGAGGCAAGATCTGAGAAAGCATTTGGGTCGACGACAGGTGTGGACGAAGAAAGCGGCACGTCCTTTGAGTGGGCAGCAGACATCTGGTAGGCCTCAATCAAACCAGGCGTGATTACTATGCTGCATTCATCTGGATGGAGGCTTTGCCAAGAACCTGTATCTGACCATGAGAAAATCGAAGCAATGGTCTTTGAAGCTTTTGTTGGTTGAGGTGGCACCGCCTTATAAGGCGCTTGCGAAGCTGATTCGGAAGGTTTGATACTGCCATCAGGCGTCGACTGAGAGGAAGTTCTTGCAGGTGGTGTCGTTTTCGAGAGACATTTTAGAGCGCCTAGAGGCAGCAAGGGCATTGGAGCATCTCCCCCCTCTAGCTCTTCATCTTCAGAAGAGTCTGATTCTGAAGTTGCTGCATTACGTTCTACCGTAGACGTGTCCGACTCGGATGAACTTTCAGAAGCTGTCGATGGTTCGTATTGGTGTTTTAAAGGTGATGATGATCTTCTCGGCTTATTTTGAGTCGTGTTTAGAACCGGAGTTTTAGCTTCAACTAACTGGATAGGGCTCGATGAGCGATGAGCGGGCGGCGCTGGTGGCGATGCATTTGGCTGAGCCTCCGCTTTCATCGAGACAGGGCGTTTCTTGGTCAGTTTGGAAGGTGTTCGCGGCTGAGAGTCCGCTGGTGACGGCCATTCAGGCTCTTGTACCGGCTCAAAGGTAGGTGTTGTTGGAGGGCTATTCTGTCTTGCTTTTGGAATGTAGGGAAGGTCCATTGAAGGCACTGAAGATCGTGATCGATGATTGAGCGGTCGAGCATTGTTCTTCTGCTGGTCAGCCCCAAGCTCAGGGCGCTGTGTAGCATACTTTTCGCTTGGCCCGGGAGACAGGGAACGAAGCTGACTGAGACTCCCGCTTGAGCTTGCGGCTGGTTGATGGCCTTTAGTAGCGTCAATTGGTTGCGTTTCGGATTCCTCTACCCTCGACCTGGAGCTCGATGGCGAGCCTTCGCCATGCCTCGAACGTCTACCAGCTCTGGCTCGTTTTAGCCCAACAGTGGTGCTGGTACCGCTTAGCCCAAGAGCCTCTTTAAAGCTTCGTGGTGTCCGAGTAGTCTCAACAGGATTGGGTTCATGACTCTGTTTTTGGCTTGGGAGCGAGCGGAGATCACTGACTTGGTCCACATAGTTTGAGGACTTTGAAGGGGTACTCGGTAGGAGATTGTCCGGCTTAGTCTGTGATTTTGATGCCTCTCGTGATGGCAGGGTCTGATCCTTTGGAGTGAGTCCATCTGTAAATGAATCTACCCAAGAGCGGGAGGCATGATTAGCCTGTTCACCAATGGGTACCTCAACCTCCCGGGGGCTCGGCGTTCTGCTTTTGCCCGGGGTAGCAGGTGTCGAAGGGGCTTCTAAACTCAATGGTCCCGTGGCCCGGTGTCGTTGTCGCTTGTTGAGAAAGCTCTGTGATCTCATAATACTTGGTGGCACGGGCGTCAAGCCTAACATCTGAACCCATTCAAAGCCTGCCTGCTCATCTTCAGACCGCAGCGAAAAAAGCTCTTGCCAGTCCGACCCATTACCGCTGATACCTGTGACCATGATCACAATCTCGCCCCTGAGATCGCCATTTCGAGCTGACACACGGCCAGATTGAACAGGCGGGAACAGCAGCCATTTCCCTGTCGCGTCTACCTCACAGATGAGTAAATCGCCCCCACTGCCAATATCAGAAGCCTCGTCGCGAAGAATCAATTCGACGCGGCAGTCGACACATTGTCCGCTTGAATGTTGTAGGCCAAGATTGAAATTGTCTCGAGCCCGAACTCGCCGGGTTCGATCAATGACGACGCCTGCTAGTGGAGCCAGAGTTCGTGGCTCTCGAGCCCGAGTGGGATCGATGTTTGAGGCCGCCTCATCCTCTAGCCTTGCACGCTCCTCGTTCGAGCGCCGTCGAGCATCGTCCACGAGTTCCTGATACTTCGCAGCCAGGGATTTTGCCTCTAGAGACGGTTTGATGAAGCTGATACCCTTCAAAGTCTTTTGAAGATACTTGAGCCTGACCAGCGGTCGTTTGAGCAGGAAAGCTACGTCGACTCTCTCGCCATCTCCATTGACCACATCACCAATTTCGTTTCTCGGGAGGCCTTCGTCAAGGCTCGGAGTAGTTGCTGAGCTAGCTGCAGTGGGATTGTCGTCAGTAGCAGGAGCGAGATTAACCACCACATCCTGAAACCCCGTACGCCAGGCTTTTAGATATTCAGCGTAGACTTTTTGTGCACCGTGTGCCCACTTCAACAAAGCATTGGGATCGTCCTTTGGTGTACGCCTATGTAAGGTTTTTAATCGTTCGAGCGCGATTCCCATATCTACAATCGGTCTGGTAAAGGTTGGATCTTCGTGGTTAGGAGCTGATGGCCGAAACAAGCCAGCGGCTATCGCAGAATCCGATTTTGATAGAACGCAAGTCAATAGAACAGGGATAACACCATCAACCAAAGTACGTAATTCTCGCATATACTTGCTCTCATCCGTGGCTAGCTCTCGCATTAGATCCCCAACAGTAGCTGTGGCGAGTCTGCTTCGGTTCGTACGAATGCTGCGAGCGGATTGGATGCTTCCACTGCTAGGTTTGGGTAATGACAATACGGATATCAGATCAGCATGTTTAGCAAGACGACTGTTGCTTCGTTTCAACGAGTTAGGATCGAAGTGGTCTTGGGCTTCACCCGTAGCCTCATCTTCCTCGATAAGATGTGGTTTAATAGTTCTTTCTGATTTCTCGGAGATGGATTGGGGAGCGGTGGTTTGTTTAGTACTAAAAGTCTCAATGGACGCGATAGTTGACAGACGATGCTGGCCTGTCGAGGGAAAAGGACGCTTGATGCCAATTCTTAGGGACTTGGGCGGGTTACTAGAGCTTGGTCCTTCCACAGAAGATGTCGTAAGGTTCGATGACAAGCCCGAGACAGCATCATCTTCCGGAGCTGGCTCTCGCGAAGAACACGACTTTTCTCGGTCACGGACCGGTGATGGGACGCTTTTCCTTGCCGATCGCCTTTTTAGTGATGACGGCGATGTCTCTTGTGGTTCGTGAACAAGGTCCACAAATTTAGACGCAGACGCAGAACCCCTTCCAGAACGTGACAATCCGGTATCTGAATCGAAGTCTGGCGGGAAGGGGTTATCTTCGTAGATCGCAGAGCTTGGGATCCTTTTCTTTCTCCTACTTCCAGTGAAAGCTCGCCTTGTGCCCTCCTTGGTGTCTAGTGCATCCCATATCCGGTTCGGATCTTCCACTTCCTCCACGATCTCTTTCTGTGGGGTCAACCTTCGCTTCGCAGCGGACGGCTTGAGAGGTGCTATGAACTCAAGAGGCGGCTCGTCTGCCTCAACGAAAGGATCGGGGGTCTCGTTCAGCCATGCTTCGATGCTTGGGACCCTCGGCGTAGGGATCGGCTCCGGCGCATGTTTTGCGAATCCGAAGACCTGGCTCAAGATGTTGGCTTTCTGTGACTTAATGCTTCCTCGACCAACTGAAAGCGCGTCTCTTGCAGGACATGGTGAATCGTCCGCATCTCGTGTCTTTTGAGCACTGCTCTTCCGTCGCTTTGAGTCCTGTTTAAGAGGGGAGGAATTCTCGGACAATGACTTGTCGGATGTTGGGCGCTTTGGTTGTGTGAACGATTGCCTATGACTTGCTTCTGTTGCCTCCAAATCGTTTTCAACTGTCTTCTCGCTACCTGAATACTCGCTATGTCGTGGTCGAGATTCCTTGTGTTTTCCATGCGAGCCAGGTGGGGTAACATAGACTCGGATGCCGTCGTCACCGCCAATACTTTCTCTCTTCGTCGTTCTCCTTTCATTGTGGCTTCCATCCCCCTTCCATTCCAGTATTGGCTGGATTCGAATGCCGTCGTCTGGTTGGGTCGTGCTGGAAATAGCATTCTTCGTAGCCCTAGAAGACGTCGCACCTTTTAGGGGGCTTCTCTTCTTCTTCCAATGCCCATCGCTCACTATACGTTTCGCTGGAGCGCTTCCGCTTCTTGTACGAACACTCTTCTCATCGTCGGCCTGGACTGTTCTCCTGCCAGTCCTACTTTCTGGATCGTGGTCGCGGTTTCCTTTGTCGCTTTTCGATGGTGTTCGAGGTGAGCAATCCTTTTTCGATGTCGTGCTCTTGACAGGAGACTTGCCAGGTTTTGTATTCTCCTCCCCACCAACGTCATCTGCAGTTACAACACCTCCACCCTGAGCTTGCCACTGTCGCACTCGATCTCGAACCGAATTGGTGTCATAGACTCCAAGAGGATTTCCGACATCTACCGTCTTGACTTGGGAAGGCGTGATACTGCGGCGGCTGGAGAAGCGGCTTGGGGAGGATGGAAGGGACATTTGGCGCTCTCAAGACATAAAATGAAAGTACGAGAAAGCTTTGCGCTCGATGTGATATTTTTCATGGTATAGAGAACGTAGATGGTCCATCGGCGGTATCGTAGGTGTGGTGTTTACTGAAGTCTAACACGCTCAATTGGCGACGTCAGGGGTTAACGATCCGTACTCAGCTGCTGAAATGAGCGTCGGTGGGCTAGCCAAAACTTCACAATGGGTCTGTCCTAGGTCAACTCTACAATAGTGTCTCAAACTCCGGGCAATGGCATGGCTCAAAGCAAGATTATCATATCGCGGGTGCCATCCCGGAAGTCGGTCATTGGTTCGTTCGGCGAGATCTCAGCCCTAGACCGACCTCTAGCCGTTGCTATGGGCAGTGAGAAAAATACCGAACCTAATCACAACATAACTTGCATTTCACAACTACCATGCCAAATGTCTTGAAAACATTGAATGTGGTCACTCAGTGCTGTAAATGGCAATCGAAGGCATCCCCGAAACGATGCTGGTCGCACAGCTGGTAGAGTTCGACCAACCCTACGAGATCGATGATGAGCCCACTCTCAGGCCGACGATTCCCAAGCTACCTATCGCAACCTGCTTTCTTCACTTAGTCATAAGACACGTGTTGATATCATGGCATCTTTTCTAGAATTGTTTACCCCATATACATGCGTCATGAGACTCTTCTGTGCTTCCATTAGGAAGTACCGATTTTGCGATACATACTATGCCACACAGATTATATGGTAAAGGGTGTTGCGTTGGGAACGAAATCCCCCTGCATGGCCTCTCACGAAAGTACAGGGATCGTCGTCGTCACATGTCTCGAAGTCGAGCAGGGAGATGGAGTCATAGCAGGGCTTCCCAGATATTGCTCGGACTTTTTGCGCAAGGAGAACTAGAGGCAGTATTGCGTGAATATCTCCGGACATATAGGGGTAAAAACGGATGGATCGTTTGCCGAATGTCACCTTGTTGATGGAAGAGAAAGCTGTGTCATCCCTGTTCAGGTATCCTTTGAGACCGCCGCACCGTAGCGTCGTAGACTTTCTCATCTGCACTCGTGGCTAAGCTTAACGCACGCTCCAAAAGCTTACCGATTATTATCTCTTACGAGACGACCCCATGCTTCGGTCTCGAGCAGACTCCTAAGCTCATTGAGTTGGCGGGGAGCGGTAGGACGGCTGGAAAAGGCGTGGTGTAATTGATGGAGAAGAGATGAAAGAAATCAATTACTCCAGCGAGGAAAATTGGCAGATTCAGCTTTAGACAATACTGCAATTTGTTACTAATCCAAGTACTCGAAACGAGCCTGAGTCCGACGGTATGTCTGCGCGCCAGGTCTTTATTCTGAATCAAGTAAGGATTGCTTCAAGCCTTCCTTGCATCTCCTTATATCTGATGCTCCTGCGGAAGGCATCCAAGGGGTCAGTAGCGTTTGAGACGTCGCCATTGTCACTGATGTCATGGGGTGCTATTGCTAGGTAGCAATTAAATCTTTGGCAGCGTATTTGTGTTATCATGATAAGAGAATCGCAGGTTTGCGAGTACAACAATGCTGGTGAATGAAACGAATTACGACTCATATTTCAAATATCGCTATTCGTTTGATATGCACGACTCGACAAGCTACTGCCGTTGGTGCTGGACGTCTTTCTCGAGTGTTCCGAAGCCATTTAGACTCTCAATGCGAACTGCTTGAGGTACTCATAAGTTTCAATGTTGGCATCCACATTCTCCCTGATGACCTTGGCTCCTTTCGCTCCAAACTTTTGAAGCCACTCGCTGTCTTCGACTTCCTTACTCTTGGACTGCTTCTTCTTTCGTACAATATAGTCAGCTCTAGCAATATAAGAAAAGAAGTTGCCAATCCACTCACGTGCAAGCGTGGCTTGAGGTCGCAACTGTTCATCGCATCCTCATGAAAGCCGGGCCACTTCTCAAATGCTTCCTTAGCCTGCTTCTGATCCTCCTCGGAATCCCAAATGAGCATTCCTTTGTCGAATGGGATCCCCACACTATTGCAGTAGGCTTCAATGATGCCCTTTGGGTTGTCGAGTAGATCATCCGCATCCACAACGCAAATTTCAACCTTGGCAGGATGGCCATTGGTGGTCCCGTTATTGTCCGCCGCATGGCCATTGATCCCGGGGGTCTCGTGGGTAGCAATTTTTGGTCCCACCAGTCCAACAGAGCGCAGGTAGTCAAACACGCGGCGGACCTCGTCATAACCAGCTTCGGAGGGCATGAACTCAGAAAAGCCAGTCAGCTTGTCAAGGGGTGGCACCGTGCAGCGATAGTACGATGGGATGCTGTATCGTGGATGGCGGATTAGGAAAGTGAAGTGGAATTGGCCGAGAATCTCCTTTGGTATGACGGTTGGGTTCCCTGGCTCAGCCTCGGTTTTAAAAGGATACGGAGCGCACTGGGTACCGTTCGCATGGCCGTTTGTGTTTGATTTGAACGTCCCAATGCCCCTTTCCTTCCTCTCAAGCGATGGAGCGATCGATGATGGTGCACCATTTGGAGGAACGAGGTAATGGATGATATCCTTGATGAACAGACGCTTGCCCTGATGAAGGGTAAGTACGCCGTAACCGAAATCTCACAAGCTTTGAGGCCAGCAGCATCGAAATACAAGAATACGGTAAGGGAAACGAAGGCACCAAGCATCTAGCTTTCCTCGTGTCGAGCAGGAGAGTTGGCAACAACTCCAAGGCGAAAAGGGTAGGTATGTGGTAGACAATACAGGCAAAGAACAAGGTTTTTGTTGGAGGGTTCGCTGCATGAAACACCGCATCTACTTGCAAGGCTGTGCAACGAAGAAGGGTCTCGCATCACGGTAAGTCGCACTGGGAGGGGTGATTCGGACCTCAGCACCCTCTTTCTCGATTCTGGCTAGGACGGTCTCGAAGGTCGAGTGCTCGAAGCCGCTCTCGATCCTTCCCTTCTCATCAGATTCGAATCTAGAGCTCAGCCTCTCCGGGCCGTAGTAGAAAGCGTCTCCAAATGGCTCATGGACACACTGCAACGAATTACGGCGAGTCATGAAGACCTATGTAAAGGTCAGCCAAAGGAAGAGCTTTGTATCTCTCTTTTGGGCATGCTATACCCGTTCGAAAGCGGTGGAGCATGCCCGTGGATGGGTGGCGACAAAGATGGGTTTATTGGACATCTTTGGATCAGCGTCGATGATAGAGATCAGTCGTGCTTGATGGACAGGTGTAAATGACAAGTTGTTCTGATGGCAGAAATGATATGGAAGCACAGTACTTCCCAACAACTGCATGTGAAGCAAGTATGGAAGATACTTGAGAGCAAGGAAAGAGCTGAGGGCTGTCGCATGTACTTATGCAATAATGGCTCCTTCAGGGCCGTCTTAACTTCACTTGATTGTCGAATAGCATGGATGCTGTCGGTCTGTACACACGGGGTGTGACGTACCGCACAGGCCCCCACCATGCCAAACTCCCACGCCAGGATGCACCCCACACGAGCACACCAAGCCACGAACGTCAGTGACTCAGTCACGCTCAGTGTGTGCCGAGCAAGACTGCACTGCCATGATTTTCCGATGAGCATACTCCCTTATTGTTCATGTTGGCCATTCCACATGCACAGCTCTTGGTCATAGTCCAATGATCTATGGAGGCTTATCAAGATACGATGGGAAGCAAGTCTCTAAGATTCTGCGGACCTGAGCAATGTGAAAGAGATGGCTGACATTAAGTTTCGAGAATTATTGATATTCATTATGCAAGTACCTATCCGTCAAAACCCATTCATCAACAACAGCCAAAAGGTAAGTCTAACACCTTGATCATATGGATATTGTCATGCCTTGGACTTGATGTCTGTACCGAAGCGCTTGGAATCATTCAACGATGCCAAAGCTGTTCAGAACCAGCGCTGGAGCAACGTAGTCGGAGTCTCAGTACTCGTAGAATAGACCGAGCCGCGTAGAATAGATAATCCGAAGTCCTACTTACCTCATGCTCACTCTTTGCATAAGGTAAGTGTAGGCATAGTGATAGCTGAAGGTGACGTATGGGTCTCGGCCGCGTCGAATGATTTCATGGTTTCATGCGGGGAAAGTTCAACTGGCTGAATTTTCTCTATTAGCGCCTGCGTCTTGAAATGGACGTAGAACGAACTTGGAATTCCTTGAAAGTGGGCTCGCTGTAGCTAGCAGGTCCTACCCTGTCATCACTCTATCTCTAGCATCTATAATACTATCCAGGTGCAGCTATTCAGTTCCCGTGCATCATGACCATCCAACAATAGAACTATCAACAGCATCTCACCCGCAAGCTGCAGCCTTCCACTGTACAATATCTTCGCCTCCGTCTTTCCAGCCCGCAGCATACCCTCCCTGCGCCAGAGACTCCTTGTTCACTACGTATCCAAGATGCCTACCTTTCTCAATACTACAAAGGTCCCCCCTGCACCGCATCCTTTCTACCCCGTCGAAGCAAACATTGTGGGCTATCTGGCAAACGAATGGTCCGTTGTGACCCTACTGGGCATATTCGCTTCTGGGTGGGTGGTCATACTGGGCATTACGCTCGCCTTGGTGCGCAGGCATAACCCAGCGTTGCCTTCGACGGAGAAGGCGAGCATATTGTGGTTCGTTCTGAGTAAGTGTTACACACTCTGTTAGAGAATAGTCTGGCTGGCTGACGGTCTGGCTCATTAGCTGGAACAATACATCTCTTCTTTGAGGGTAAGAACAAAATGGAGAATGGTGAGAGAGGGAGAAGCTAAAGGGTTCCAAGGATACTTCGCTCTCAACCATGTCAACCTGTCCGGTAAACAGGACCTCTTTGGGCAGCTATGGAAGGAATACGCCTTCTCCGATTCGAGATACTTGACATCTGATCCCTTTGTACTGTGTATGGAGACAGTCACAGCCGTAAATTCTCTCTTCCAATCGCAGTCAATAACAGGTCAAGCTGAGACCGTGTACATTAGATCTGCTGGGGTCCCCTGTCTTTCGCTGTTGCACTGATGATCACCTACGATCATCCTCTCCGTCACCCTCTGCAAGCCATGGTCTCTCTCGGCCAGATCTACGGCGATATCCTCTATTACGCTACAAGCATGTTTGATCACTATCACAAGGGTCTTACATACTGCCGACCAGAAGCGTACTACTTTTGGGGGTATTACTTTTTCATGAACTTCATCTGGATCGTCATCCCAGGCAGTAAGTACATGTCCCGAGTAGAATGCTGTCAGATACGTGGCTCAATGTAAGCGCTGCTGACATATGTTATAGTACTTCTCTACAGCAGCATCTCAAAAAGCGCCAAGGCTTTTACGGCCTTGGACCAACAAAGCAAGGCACAAAAAAGTAACGGGCGCATGAAGAAAACAATGTGAAGTCCGGCAAGACAGCCTCTATCCTCCTTGTTCATATGTCTTGGGTATAATCCCGCGTTCCAAACAGAGTGGTTTGTTTTTCCTGTTAGTCTTGCGTGCAAAAGCCTGGCGTCTGGGCGTATCTACACCATAGAACATAACGCTCTTAGTGACATATACCATGCTTGCTCCTGTATCTTGATATGGAGACCAACCTCACTCCTCGTGTTCGCAGAACGAGATGCGCCCACTTCATATGGCTTTCGGAGAAAGACCCGTCGAGTATGAATCAATGAACCGAGGGCAATCAGCTTTCGAGGAGGTGGTCATCGTGAGGCCACCGCCCCGAAGAACATCGAGTAGTGCACGTACAAAGCAAGGTCCTCCAGTACCACAAGACGAGGCCTGAAGCTGTTCTCATGAAATATCGTCATATCTCGTTGGCGTGCATTCTGTCAGTCTGCACTGAAGCAATTACATCGGGTTCTGATTACTCAAGACGTTGCTGTCGGTGATACCTCTTGCGTCATTCTTTCGGAGACAATGCCCATCGCCGGTCCTCGCAGGGTGATTGAAGCTTCTCCGAGTCACTTGATCTGCCAAAGCATATCTGTCCCTACCATTGCACTTTCATGCCAACCTTCCCTGTGGATCTCAACTTATGGATGGCATTCTATGAAGGCAGTCAAAGATCTTGATCCTAATCAGGTGCCGAAATACGACGTTGATGCAAGAGCGATTTCCCATCCGGTCCTAGTCCTTGGCCGTTTGGACCACTTCAAAGACCTGGCAGTGTGTATAATAAGCGTCTTTGATGTTGTGTGACCGGCTAGTAGGCCGATCGCTGACGTACGAATAAGGTTTCCCCATAGCCCAAATCTTCTCCCATCCCGACCAACCTCAGCTCTGTATGAACGGCGATTTTCAAAGGCGAGAGCCGTGCTATGTTGCAATTTGAACCATATACCGCATCCACCGAAGTATGCTCAAGGCGTACTACTAGAAGTGTTCGGTGGAAACTCATCGACTGACCCAAAGGAACTACGAAATCGTGCGTCAATGTTGGGGTCTGAGATTAATGCTCTTCACAAAAGGTGAAGCGCATCGAGTCAAAGAGTAAATGCGAGTACAGAACTAATTCCGAAGTAACCCCGATTTCGTCGAATTCGGTTCCGCAGGCGAACGAGAGTTCAGTATCAACGTCTTAGCTATCGCTTGAGCTCTTTAGGTCATACTTTCACAGAGACCATGTAATCTACTCTTTCCAATACCCACAGATGCCTTGGCCCCCGGTCAACAAATGAGGCCGCTTTGATACACTTTTGCTGGGGTTGTTTGTGAGTAGCGCCAACATCCATGAGCTTCGGATTAGACTAAATAAGAAAATATGAAGAGTGGTGGGATCTGCACTGGTTCTGTCTAGCTACATGATGCTCTGATTAGGAACTAGGCTAGCTCCCTGACCCTTTCGTATGGGACCGCACGGAGCGAGCTCGTGCTCAAGCTCGCTCATTCACCCATCTCATGCAAGCGCTCCTCTGCTGACTCTTTGGCCTTGTCAGATACTTTGGGGTTGTTGATCGCACTGCCGAACTGTCAGATATAGACCCCAGATACCGGGACTAGTGATGCTCACGCCTTGAGCCCACCAGCGACATTCGTTGGGTTCTTCTCCGAGCTGTCGTGGCCTCCGGAGCCGTCGTCCTTCTCCATCTTCTTCAAGCGCTCCTCGGCAGACTCTTTGGCCTCCTTGGAGACATTAGGGTTCGTCATGGTACTGTCAGAGGTTAGTTGTTGGTGTTGACATCGTGGGTTGAGGTTGATGATGCCTACGCCTTGAGCCCACCAGCAACATTCGTTGGGTTCTTCTCCGAGCTGTCGTGGTCTCCGGAGCCGTCGTCCTTCTCCACCTTCTTCAAGCGCTCCTCGGCAGACTCTTTGGCCTCCTTAGAAACGTTAGGGTTCGTCATGGTACTGTCAGAGGTTAATTGCTAACATCGTGGGTTGAAGTTGATGATACCTACGCCTTGAGCCCAGCTGCTACATTCTGAGGGTTCTTGCCGCCGCTGTCCTCCTGCTCAGACTTTCCTTCATGGACACCAAATTCTTTTTCGAGGACCTCCTTCGAGTGTTCCTTGGCCTCTTCGGAAGTATCTGGGGGAAGTCACTCAGGTGGAAAATGTGAGGATAGCGGACAACGGACTTGGGTTGTTGAGGTTTGCCTTGTGGCCACCAATGACGTTGCTTGCGTTTGTCATGATGTTTGGATCGACGATGTGTTTGGTGTTGTTGGATGAATTATTACTTTGGGTGGATCGAAGCGCACTTGGTGTTGATGAGTTGTTGGTAGAAGGATGGTGGGATGTGAAAGAGTTTAATATGCTGTAGTGTTAATAATGTAATGTCACTTCCCTTACCGATGCATCGACGACTTTCCTGATGCGATGATGCGTTTAGTGAAAGAAAGAGGGGGCCTTGGCCACATCCTTGCAAACTTCACTGTTACGGAACGGCCAAAGGCATGATGACAAGACTGCTAACCACTACTTTATCTTTCCAATAAGCTATAATAGAGAAATAGGAGTTGCCAACGTCCACGGTACACAACGCACACAATAGCGACAACATCAACAAAGATGCCTCTGGTCATATGACAACGAGGGTACCGGTCACCCAAAATAGCTCACTCAAGGGCCATGTCGGGATGCAGGCACGCGGTTCTTGGTCCGAGGGGTCCCACGCGGGCGCAGAAGTGGGTGGGGAAAAGCCGAAGCTGGCACGCTGGCTATCCCATACCCTGGAAACCCCTGAAACGAGTGCCCTGCCAGGATATGGGATAGTGGCTTGTGATCTGTAAAGGCATTGGCTGGTGCGGTGATCTCCGTCTTGCCTCCACAGAAAGTCGCAGAGACTTGAGGTGTATAGACGGTAAGCTGCAATCACACGCGAGGAAGCGCGTAAGCAAGGTAGATGCGCCGGCTGGATGCGCTCAATATTGTGAAAAACTCATGGGGTCAGCACATCTTGTTTGATTACTACGTGGCTATGAAGAGAGTTTCTGCCTCATTGCTCGTTGCCGTCTGTCTTCAGTTATGCCAAATTGTAGTGACGGCCTGGCTTCTGCCGCTCAATATCTCCTCCCCATTGCTGTCCTTACTCGAACCCAACTCCAATATCAATATCGCACTACGTTCTTCCATCTCCAATCTCACTCACCCGAACTAGTAAGTGCCTTACTCCGCGAGTAATGGAAATGGAGACACGCCAACCATATATCATCAAGCCCAGTAGAGGATCCTTTCACCATGCTGTCCGATGACCTTTACCAAAGGCTGAGGTTTTATCATTTCAAAGACCCATTACCCCCCCAAGATTTCTCCAAGATTCTCGGCCTTGCGGTCGCTGCAGCACTCACCAAAGATCCCAAAGCCTTTCTTAAGACACAACAACTGCTATTTCGCTCAGGAAATGTACAATTGGCATTCTATCCCCGAAAATACATGACGTGGGAGATGTGGAAGAGCGCGTTAAGGACGATGAAGAGATTTCTTGCGGAGAAATCCATGGCCTTTGGCTGGAGCTTTTTGGTTGTGCAAGAAGGCTTGGGTCCAGTGGGGCATGGGACGGTCATGAATATTTCTGAACCAAGGATGGGACTGAGCACCAATCGATGAGGTGGACCTTTATAGCAAAGTAAGGTCTTTTGGACTCTATCCAACCAAATTAGCATATCAATGGCCCTTGCATGGTACGAGAGCTGTCCTTCTATCCTCCGCTCAATGTGTATCTTGCTAATGTCGTCTTTCATGAGACGATATCAGGACCAATGGTCTGATTATCATATCGTCTTTCTTTGGCGAATCTGGTCCCGACTTATTCTCAACACCTAGTCAAGCTTGACGGTTAGTAGACTGGCAGACAAAAGGCTGTTTCGCGAGCGATTTCTTGTCTCCATGGTATCGTCGGCTTTGTGCCTGCGACTCAATATGTCAATTCATCTGATCGCATCCGTGACGGCGGTCTTGTTCCGCCCCGTCCCGCAGTTGCGGCGGGGACGTTTCCTCCATTACAAGATGGCCTGGACCTCGTTGATTTTTCCTAATATCAAGTTCAAATATCTAGAAGATAATCACCACTTCGTGATCTCCTTTCCCTCTTTCTCCACTCAATAATTGTTATGACGACCCGTGTCCTGCTCCTTGGCGGACATGGCAAAGTCTCACAGCTAATCACCCCCCTCATCCTATCCCGTTCCTGGCAACTCTCGAGCTTGATCCGTGATCCAGCTCAGAAGCCGACGATCTCGGCACTGGGAAGCAACCAGCCAGGACATCTAGACGTTTTAGTCTCGAGTCTCGAGGAAATCAATTCCCAAGATCAAGCCCAAAAGGTCATTGATTCTACTTCCCCAACGTATATTGTTTGGTCAGCTGGATCAGGAGGAAAGGGCGGATCGCAGAGAACGAAAGCCGTTGACCAGGACGCTTGCATTGCCTTCATTCGTGCTGCAGCAGCTACGCCGAGCGTATCCAAATTCATTCTCATCTCCTATGTAGGATCGAGAAAGTATCAGGCACCCTGGTGGACCGAGGAGGAATGGAAAGCCACACAAGAGGTCAATGATGGAGTATTGAAGAATTATTACCCTGCAAAGCTAGCTGCGGATGAGGCGTTGAGCGCATCGTATGTGAAGGGAATGTCGGGACAGGTAGGCATATCGTTGAGGCCGGGTACTTTGACGGAGGACGAAGGGGCGAGCAAGGTAATGCTTGGGGAAACGGTTGCACGGGGCAAAGTCCCGAGAGAGGATGTGGCGAGGGTTGCAGTCGAGCTGTTAGCAAATGAGGAGGTGGAAAGCTGTTGGCTGGACTTGCTGGAGGGCGACGAAAACATTGCAAGTGCAGTGAAGCGGTGTGTGAAGGAAAAGGTTGACTGCTCAGAAGATTCAGAGCATTCGGGTTTTGTAAATATATCCGGCCAGGAGCCCACGAACGTACGATAACAGGTGGTCTCGAATCGATAGGGCGACACTCTCTCATTTTGCCGATCTCGCCAGAGATAGCCGTCCGAACTCCTGATGCTAGGGACAATGTGCCAAAATGTGTATGAAACCGTGCCGAGGCGTAGGCTCATCTAAACTGCTGAATAGCCCCCGCGAGAACCTCCACCCTGGACAGTCTCCACAACCCTTCGTATCCAGTCCCGGAACAAATATGGTAGATCTCTGATGGTATCCGAATGAGGGACAAGATCCCAACCCCGAGCAGAGTACCGGTTGTAGTTGAGCCAGGAGCCGAATATCAGATACGCCGCAACTCCCATGAAAACACTAGAATTCTTGTCAGCCAAGGGGACCAGCCGCGACATGGAGTTATACTTACATAAGGATAAACCATGTAAAGAAACCCCAATGCCCACTACTCGAACTACTTCCTCCACCTTCTGCATTCTCACACGCATGTTGCGTGTCCCATTTCAACCTCAGGACCTTCGTATCTCCTTCGTTTTCCCAGCTCAGCAGCTTGATAGTCCCTCCGTCATCATCATCTGTCTCTTCTCCGCTTTTGTTTGCTCCTTCCCGGCCCTTCCCTTCCCCACCGTCCTCCTCGTCTGCCGTCGCAACATGAGACGGATACATTCTTTCTATATGCTTCGAAGGGCAAAGAAATTCCACGATAGCTTTCTGCTTGTTGCCATCGTCATCTTTCCCACCATGCATCTCTAGTCGAAGCCCTTCCTTGTGCCTGTCCGCGGATGATGGAGAACCTTTCAGGCGCGTCCACAAGGGGTCCAAGGATCCTCCAATGCTGTGTTCGAATGCGCCGGCTATGGGTATAGTCTCTTCGGTCAAGTTGGTTTTCTCAACTTTGTTTACTATGCGTTTGATGGCACAGACTAATATACAGGAATTTGATTAGCTGGGTGCAGAGCTTGAGGAGTGTAATAAGTAGGTATTAGGCAGACTTACCTCTGGAACCACCCGGGCAGTCCTCGTCCTTTGGTACACCCTTCAGCTTCTCTAATGGTCGGCAGATGTTAAATGTGAAAGTCGTAGTCTTTATGATATTAGGGTGCTCTTTGACAGTGAAGAGCGAGTGTGGGCCATCTAGGGAGTTGAAATTAAAAGGTGTGCCTTTAACTCGTATATGTTCGCAGTCGATCGAAATGCCTATGGTAAGTGATGGGAGGAGGAGAAACAGAGACGCGAGAGCACTTTGAGGACTGGGAGGTAATCGCATCGTGAGTCGAAAAGAGGCGGAAAGTGGAAACGTTGACCACTTTCACATTCGCAAACAGCTGTGACGTTAATCCTTGCAGAAGTCAGAAAGCTGAAGGCAGTGATTTCCGGTGATGCCGATGTTGCCTTCAGCGCTCGTGCTCCTTGGTCCTTCCAGATCTATGCCCAGGCTTCATTTCCATAGGACACGCTAGCGCTCGCTTCTGCTGCGCTAAGAAGCCGCCCACCAAATGTCGAATTTGTGAACGACATCTGCATCGACATCAACAGCCGAGCGCACTGCCCATCATGTGTAAGTTGTCACACGTTTCAGAGCCATAGAGAGAGATCTTCTGGATTGAAACAAGGCACTGACGCATCACAGCGCTCGTCTCAGGAGAGAAGTCGAACTTCCAGTTCATCCTCCGTCTTCTCAACACCAATGTCGATGGCAAGCAAAAGATCATGTACGCTCTTACCAAGATAAAGGGTGTCGGACGTCGTTATTCGAACCTGGTATGCAAGAAGGCCGACGTGGATCTCAACAAACGGTACAAAATTCTCTACACATACCTCGAGTATCTTATTCGCACCTGGACCTGACTAACAATATATTCATTGATAACAGAGCTGGTGAAATCACGTCCGAAGAACTAGAGCGGATCGTCACTATCATCCAGAATCCGACCCAATACAAGATCCCTACCTGGTTTCTCAATCGTCAACGCGACATCGTGGACGGTAAGGACTCACAGGTCTTGGCCAATGGTATGGACAGCAAGCTGCGTGAGGATCTGGAGCGATTGAAGAAGATTCGAGCGCATAGGGGTTTGAGGCACTATTGGGGTTTGAGGGTTAGAGGACAGCATTCGAAGACTACTGGCAGGAGGGGAAGGACTGTTGGTGTTTCAAAGAAGAAGGGTTGAGAGAAGACGGATCAGATTGGAGCAAGGCATTGTTTGATCGTGATGGACTTGTGCTCAATATGCTATAACTCCAAAGCCGGTGTGTTTGATGCTACGGCTGCCCCGATACTGCACGCCTGGCATAGACTGTGTCAAAGCAGAACGGCCCATCATGAAAGACTGATCTGCTGGTCATGGCTTTCAAATGCAGCGGTCTTACGGAATGCCTGAAGAACAACCGTGAAAGCACTTTACTCGCTTGCTGAGACGCTATGAATTGTCCAGACTCTCGTCAAACGAGCTTTATCAACGTCAATCACCTTCATGAACTACGGCCATATCCAGGACTTCGACCTTTCCTCTTCCTTTCGTCTCTCCACCTATAAATTCCCCCAGCCCTTTGAATGCTCCAGGTTCTACAAAGCCCACAACCTCCCACTCCTGTCCTTCCGTGTTTTGTGTTTCAACCTGCTCAATATAACTCAGAATTCTATCCTTCACCGTTCCCGTAGCTTTCTCCCCCTCAGCCTCCCAATCTTCCTGCGCCTCTTTCTTTGGACCTTTAACCCCCTGCTTCAAAATGCTCGCCGGGCAGGTAACCCTCAATCTCATCCTTGCTCTTGAGACTGGTATAGGTTGCCAGGCGATCAATGCCTTCATGGCTTCTAGGGCCTGACTCTTCGCGCTCTTCGTATTTACCACGCCGGTCCACGTTGGCAAGTCTTTCTTCTTCGCCTTCCCATCTTCGCCTTCCACCAGAGTGGCCGCCCCACCGGTCCCCTTGCCCTGATCGTCCTGTTTATGCTGCGCTCCCTGACTACTCAACTGCTCCAGCGCCTTTTCAATCATGCCTGCGGTGTAGACCCTCTTGCTCTTCGGATCCACGAGCTTCCCAGCTACAATGTCCACCACTTCATTGTGTATCCTCTCGGCTTGTGCATGTCTCTCCTTTTCGCCCACTTGCATCTCCCCCTTCTTCAAGATTTCTTGTATTATATCGTCCACACTCGTCTTTGGCCCGAAAGCTTTGGCGAGATCTTGTGTAGGGGCAGTTTGCCCTTTGCCGACGGAGAGGAAAACGTTGGGGATTTGAAGGACATTGTCGAGGTCTGTTTCAATACCAGAGCGATATTCGAGAACTTTGTTTTTGTAGCAAGCAATCTCAAATCGTTTCTTGCCTTTCTTGAGTCGCACAAGGGAGACGTTAGTCAAGCGTATTTGATTGGAGGGCTGAATATGAACGTTAGCGAGACTCCGATAGCAACGATATACGCCGCTTGACGACTTACTTGATTGATCTGCATCTTGATGGGGAAACACGTGTGTTCTTCTTAACAGTCTGGGTTTCTGCTACTTACCGTTCGGGCTTGACTTTGTGACTTTCAGCCACTAGATTGAGGGCTTCGATCCAAAACCCTAATCGCGATAAGCTCTTGCCTCGGCTTTCATTCAAAGTCATAACATCATTCCTTGTTGATTGTCAATTTACCCCCTATAACAGCCATAATTCCCTGTTCAAATCGTCCAGACCATTGTGTGGCAGTCCGAATTACTTTGGTCAATCACATGCACTGCTAGCAAATAATGGCGTCACAAAGGCCTCCAAAAGCCGTTCTCTTCGACATCGGTGGTGTTTGTGTACGTTCTCGAGTGAACCTTATTCCCAAAACTCTTGCAGCGCTGAGTGTACACAGGTTCTTTCTCCTTTCCAGGCCATAATCGATTTTGAACGCAAACATGGCATCCCCATCGATTGGATCAATTACGCTATAAGACACAGCTCCCCTGGCGGGTACTGGCAACGGCTTGAAAGAGGGGAAATCAAATTGGATGCAGACTTCTTCAAAGGCTTCACAGCAGATCTACACAGTAAATTTGCGTGGAAAGAGTTCCATACGAGTTTCAGGAATGAGCAGAAGAAGTTGAAGGATACGGTCAATCCCACCCAACTGGGAGACCACGTCAGTCTGAAGGCCGAGGCGGTTGACTCTGAGCCCACAGATCAAGATAGAGGTGCTCGGTCGGCTATAAGAACAGAGCAGAAGACGTATACTAGTGCACAGGAAACGGAACGGCCGTCCCTATCCAAATTGGCAAAGGATACCACAATAGGAGACCCGGTCAGCTTAGAATCAGAAGATGTCGTTGTGAATACAGGAAAACATCAGCCCTCGCCTGGAGGCACATCCAAAGTCAACGAGGCTATAGTCTCTCCCTCGTCACATCACGAATCCGACCCCTCTCTCCCACCGATACCCTCAATAGACGGCGAGAAGCTATTCTGGTCAATGATGTCTGCTGCCCGCCAACCCGATCCCTACGTCTTCCCAGCTCTCGAACACCTATCGAAGCAAAAACCTCGTCCTATACTCAGCGCTCTTTCGAATACGGTTGTCATCCCGTCAGATCACCCCTGGAACAAGCAGGCTAAGCAATTTTCGACCTTCACCACGCCAGCTTCCGACGCTTTTATCCGCGACCCGCGTTCTCTCTTTAACGTCTATATAGCCAGCGCTGAAGTAGGCATGCGGAAACCATCGCGGGATATTTATGAACTTGCTATAAACCGCTTGGACGAGTTCGACAAGCAGCAAGGCGGCAGTGGGATCAAGGCTGAGGACGTTGTTTTCTTGGATGACATCGGCGAGAATTTGAAAACGGGTAAGGCGATAGGGATGAAAACCATCAGAGTACAGCTTGGAAAGACATGGCGAGCTGTCAAGGAACTGGAAGGAGTCCTAGGGACGGAACTGATGGATGAGACGACGAGAAGGTCGAAGCTGTAAAGTCCAGTAATAACGAGCTTCATATCTTCAGCGAGCCACCCCGAGCTCTGCAACTATTTAGCCTGCCACCATCCAAATCATTGGCTCTCATCAATGGGGTCCTCTGTGCGTCTTAAGTCTACGGCAGTCCTCACATCCTCTCCCACCCAAGCTTCTGTTGCCCTTCTAGCAGCGCATCATGCCGACACTTGCTCCTTCCCACCACTTCTGCCGTCCAACCTTTGATGCGTGGAGTTATGTAGATACTGCTGTCTCCACTACCATCTCCATGTCCATTTGAGCAACCGTTCCCAGAAGCCGTGCACGTTTACGTATTGCAATTTCAATGCCTTCTTCATAATCTCGGCCATGTTTTCCGCTACGATTGATCGGCATACTGGGATGGTGACGTGTACTATCTCACCCTTTAACAATAGTGGTCGACATGATGACGAGATAGATTCTGCGAGACTGAGGGGTTCATCTGTGAAACGTCTGTGGGAAAGGAAACAAAGCTAACTAGAGGTGGGTGTCTCTGATCGGCCTTTACCGTATGGAAGTTCAATGCGAGGAGGAGGAACATATATCTCTTGGACTGCAACAGGAATATTGGACGAGAAATTGAAATAAGAATGTTTGACTATGCATTTGTGAAAAGTAGTCCTTTCTTCAGAATCACCTACCACAGGCCAGGACCTCAAGCGCCGTAATCGACGTTGAGGAAGTACCAACTACCTACGAAGTCTATATCTACACCAGTCAATTTCTTCGATATTTGGATGCTCAGTGCCCGAAAAGCGTAGTGTGCAAATATGACCATACCTTCTTATATCCTCTGACACTGTTACATTCCCGGACATGGAAAAGAGCGCCCGGCTCAGCCTGTTCGGATCCAACTGTCGGTCCCTTCGAGCGATATTTCCAATATATCTCCTTCTATCCGACATGTTCGTAACCAAAAAGCGTATCACCCAATGCTCTCTGACTATTGCCAGCAGTTGTGTCGTAACTCCCAACATCGATCTTGAATGCACAGTGGACCTACAAAGGGATTCCTTATTCATTCTCCCTTCTGGAGGGTTCTAGGGTACTCTGCGTCAACGCAGTCGCTAATTCATCCGCAGTAAATAGTCGTCCGTTCGTTCCGTTCGTAAGCGTTCTCTGCGTGTCAAGGCCGTAAGTATTCCCGTTCGTAGCAGTGTTCTGTGTCTCCAAGCCCGTCATTTCGGTGTCCATAGCCCATGGTCTCCTATTCTCGGCTGTGTGTATTCTTGATAAGCCCACTTAGGAGATTCAAGAAGTCAGCGGGTATTGTTGTATTTGGAAAGCCTGTGAAGGTATGATTGGTTAGACGTACCATTCGTGACATCGTCGTCGGTCTCACCCTCCTCCACACCGGCAAACCCACCACTATTTTGCCTACTACCCAATTTGCTCTTCCTCGACCACGCGCTACCCCTTCTGCTCACGATTCTCGACCCCATAGGACTGATATCACTGTTCGCACTGCTGCTCCTCCTGTTCCACATGTCTCCGAAGCTGAATGCGGACAATTTTTCTTGGTGGGCTTGATTGTAGGGACCGCGGTACTTGGGGCGCGGCATGGCTTCACCAGGCTTGTATACGTTGTCTGGTAGCTTTTCCTTTTTAGATTTCTTCGATTTGCT
>JAABUK010001435.1_pt1 | contig 45390 bp, 44 predicted proteins | sample 5559141 | NCBI WGS metagenome assembly JAABUK01 (sample SAMN10711869, study PRJNA513367) | rock metagenome | isolation source: Antarctica rocks | place: Antarctica: Victoria Land, Pudding Butte nord | collected 2016-01-03 | reverse complement strand
GGTCATGCTGAACGCAGGGAAGCATCTCTACCGCATCATCCGCGCCGTTCAATAAGGCGAGCGAGATGCTTCCCTGTGTTCAGCATGACGTGCTAAAATGATAAAACAATTCCGTCTGACTACTTAATGTCCGGCGGCGTTCGCGGCCGGAGTGTCCCGCAGGCGCTCGTACCAGCGGGCGTGTATGCGGTCGCGCCGGGCTACGGCCCGCAGCAGGGGGGGTAGCAGCTGCTGGCACAGGCGGTTCATGGTCAGGTCCTCGCTGGTGTAGGTAGGTAGCTTGATGGCTTCCTCAAGCACCCGGATGGCGCGGCGGCGCAGTCCCTGGTACTTATATATCCGGGCCAGGTCGTAGCAGTACTGAATCCGCGTGGAATCGAGCTGCCGGGCTTTTTCGAGGGCCGCGATGGCTTTTCTAGTGGAGGCACCCTGCGGATAGCCGCCCAGAAAAATACGCGAAAAGGTTTTTTCCAGCACGTTGTAGTGCGCTACGCGGTAGTGCCAGCGACCCAGCAGCTGCCAGGCTTCGGGCAGGTCGGGCCGGTGCTCCACGGCCAGCAAAACCGGCGTGCGCAGCTCCTTGAAAATCCGCAGGCGGTCGCGGGCGCTCAGCAACCCGGCCTCGCTAAAGAGGGCCAGCGCCAGGGCGTAGTTGCTTTCGCCGCCCAGCGGGTGCACGGCCACGGCGCGGGTGGCGTAGTCGCGCGCCGCGCTAAAGTAGGCTTTCTTGCGCGTCTCATCCGAGTAGCGGTTGCCGATGCTTACGCTGAGCACGGCCGCCCGCCACAGGCCAACGTAATTGCGCGCGTTGAGCCTGAGCGCTTCCTGGTACTGGGCCAGCGCCTCCGAGTCTTTGTACCTGGCTTGCAGCGCGGCGGCCTGGCGCAAATGCTGGCGCAGGGCTACCGAGTCGGGTACCAGCGAATTCTTGGCCGGCGGGCGATTGGTCAATTCTCCCGCTTCGAGTGAGGCCGGAGGAGATGGCTGCGAGGTGGTAGTCGTTTTCTGCGCCGCAGCCACGCGCGGGCTACCCAGCCCCGCCAGGCCGAGTACCAGCATCCCTATTTTCACGCGAACCAACGGCATAGCAACTGAATAACGTCGCGGCTCCCGGCGACGTGCCGGCTCCTAACCAGAAAACAGACCCAGCTGCGCCTTGGGCCGCCGCAGCAGCGCCTGCGACTGGGCTACCTCCTCCTCGGTAACGTCTACGGACATGGGCAGATCGGGGGCTTCATTGGCCGCATCGCTACCCCCCTCGGGCCTGGTAGCGCCGCGGCGCTTGGCCTCGCGGCGGGTGGGCTCGGGACCTTCGTCGGTGAGCAGGCTCAGGTTATGAATTTTGTAATAGTTCAGCTTATTACCCATCGCCTTCCAGCCTTTCACCTCGATAAACTGGTCGAGGCGCAGGGTTTCGGTTTCCTTGTCGGCCTTCTTGTCGCGCTGGAGCTTGATTTCCACCACGGGCTCGGCGAAGGTGGTGGCGGCCAGCAGCTTCGAGCCCTTGCTTTCGGAGATGAAGGTAAAGCGCTTTTCCAAAGTAGTGGTTTCGATATGGAAGCGCTTGACATAGTGCGTTTTAGATTCACCATCGACGTACACGGCGCTCACCACGGTATCGGGTTCCAGCTTGCGCAGCAGCACGATGTTGGGCACGTCGAAGTGCGTGGCCGTCGAAGGCGGGGTCAATTCGTACGAGCCGTCTTTGTACACCACCAGCACCAGATGCTCGGTGTCGAAGGTGCCCAGGTAGCGGCCGTGGTTGGTGTGGTTCAGCTTGCCCACCACGCTGTCGAAGAAGACTTCCCTACCCCCCAGCGTACTGTCACCCAGCGATTTCTGGATAATTTTCTTGATTGGCTGCTTGGTCACGATGTTGCCCATCGAGCCCTTACCCTTAATGGCCAGCTCAGCAAAGTCAAACTCGAACTGCTTGACCCGCGCCGGCGCCTTGTCCGAGAGCTGCACGGTCACAGTTTCACTTTCCGAGTTGGGGTTGGCCGTGAGGTACAGCGTCTTAGTACCCTTGGTACCTTTAGTGAGGTCGTAGATTTTGTCGCGCGTGATGCCCGTAACCAGAAAGCGCTTGGCGAAGCTGATGCCGCTGGCGCCATCCACGTACACCATATTGTACACCAGCCGGTCGTCATTCTTGTTGTAGACGCCCACGTGCAGAATATCCTTGCCCACGAAGGTCTTATCCGCGATTTTGGTCACCATAAACGTACCATCGCGCCGGATGGCGATGATATCGTCGAGGTCCGAACAGTCGGTTACGAACTCATCCTTCTTCAGCCCGTAGCCCACGAAGCCATCCTGGCGATTCACGTAGAGCTTCTGGTTGGCCACCGCAACTTTCTGGGCCGTAACCACATCGAAGGTTCGGAGCTGGGTCTTGCGCTCGCGCCCTACCCCATACTTTTTGAGCAGGTTCTCAAAATAGGCAATGGCGTAGCGCGTAATGTTGGCCAGGTTGCCGGCCACTTCGGCCAGCTCCGCGTCGAGTTTCTGAATATATTCTTCGGCCTTGAAGCCGTCGTATTTCGAGATGCGCTTGATGCGGATTTCGGTGAGGCGGGTGAGGTCATCTTCGCTCACCGGGCGGCGGATAACCAGGCGCAAGTCGTTGGCCTTGAGCTTCTCTCCTTCTACACGCACAAACTTTTTGAGGCCCGCGTCGATAGTTTCGAGAATCTGCTCCCAGGTTTCGCACTCCTCAATTTTGCGGTAGATGCGGTTCTCGATGAAAATCTTTTCCAGCGAGGCCGAGTGCCACTTCTCCTGCAACTCCTGCTGCCTGATTTCGAGCTCGCGCTCCAGCAGGCGCACGGTTTTGCCGGTGCTCAGGCGCAGCATGTCCTCTACCCCCACGAAGCGCGGCTTGTCGTCGATAATGACGCAGGTATTGGGCGAAATGGATATTTCGCAGTCGGTGAAGGCGTAGAGCGCGTCGATGGTGAGGTCGGGGCTGATGCCAGGCGGCAGCTGCACCTGAATCTCGACCAGCGCGGCGGTATTATCCACCACCTTCTTAATCTTGATTTTATTGGCCTCCGACGCCTTCACGATGCTCTCCATGAGCGCCGTGGTGGTGGTGCCGTACGGGATGTCGCGGATAATGAGCAGCGTTTTGTCAACCTTCTCAATCGTGGCCCGCAGCCGGATGCGCCCGCCGCGCTGCCCATTCTGGTAATTACTGATATCGGCCAGGCCGCCGGTCGGAAAATCGGGGTAAAGCTGAAATTCCCGGTCCCGCAGCACCGCCACACTGGCCTGGCACAGCTCGCGAAAGTTGTGCGGCATTATCTTGGTACTCAGGCCCACGGCGATGCCCTCTACCCCCTGCGCCAGCAGCAGCGGGAACTTGACAGGCAGCGTGACGGGCTCGCGCTTGCGGCCGTCGTAGCTCATCTGCCAGTCCGTGATGTCGGGGTTGAACACGACTTCGAGGGCAAACTTGCTGAGGCGGGCCTCGATGTAGCGCGCCGCGGCGGCCGAGTCGCCGGTGCGCACGTCGCCCCAGTTGCCCTGATGGTCGATGAGCAGGTCTTTCTGACCCAGGTTCACGATGGCATCGCCGATGCTGGCGTCGCCGTGCGGGTGGTACTGCATGGTCTGGCCGATGATATTGGCCACCTTGTTCAGGCGGCCATCGTCCATCTCATTCATCGCGTGCAGGATACGCCGCTGCACGGGTTTCAGGCCATCCTCCACGGCGGGCACGGCGCGCTCCAGAATCACGTAGCTGGCGTAGTCCAGAAACCAGTTCTGGTACATGCCCCGCACGTTGTTCACGTCGTGAATGACCTCGCCGGGGGCAAACTTGGGCTCCTCCTCCACGGTAGCTTCCTCTGGCGAATCGGGCTCCGCTTCAACGGAAAACTGCTCCATCTCCACATCATCGGCCGCATTGTCACCAAACAGCATGTGGGCTACGGCCTGCGTCGCGTCATCGGCAACTTCGGGTACTGGCTTTTCGGCTGTTGCATCAAGGGCCGCGCTGGCCGACCCGCGCAGGTCAAAATCCAGCGAATCGCCCGGCTGGAGGTAGTCGGGCTCAGAAGCGTCGGAAGCGGGAGAAGTAGAAGTAGCCACTAGAAAGAACGTAAAATCGGCAAGCTGCCATCAAAAGTACCGTAAAAAAGGGGGCAATGTACCAGCTAAATTAATACTGATACCAGCCACAAATTTCCCAAAAATATTAGTTACCCGCCAGATTCCGGCTACTAACCACACTGGTAAAATTCCGATGAACCCAGCTAAACCTCTCCGCTTGCTAGCCAGACGTGGGCAAAGCTACCCGCGCTACAGCGCTAGTTAGCGGGTTTCTTCTAGGTTAGTGTCAGGAGCCGTGTACTGCACGTAGTCGAGCAGCTTATCGAGCAGCGGGCTGGGCAGGATGGGTAGCAGGGGTAGCAAAAACGTGGCGTCGGCCGTGTTGAGGTGGCCCGTCAGCTCAGTGAGCGCCGCTGGGGTAGCAGGTCGAAATCCCATGTGCCAGTCGCTGAAGCGCCGCCGGTCGAGCACGCCCGCAGCCAGCAATTGCAGCCGATGGTGACGGAAGTCATGGGTAATGTGCTCGAAATACAGTCGGTGAATTGCTGCCACCGGCCCCTCCAGCACCTGGAGAAAGCGGCCATCCGCCGCGTACAACAACAGGCCCGTCAGCTGATTGGCCTGGTTATAAACGCGCGCCTTTCGCAGGAGCAGCAGCAGGTCAGCTTCAGTTAGCGGCTGGGTCGCCTGGCTTTCGTAAATGAGGTGATGCAGCGGCATGTAATAAAGTACGGCGAGCCTGATATCAGTGTTTTAACGCGACAGCGTGCTACGCCAGCGCGATTTCGGCTACCGGCAGTACGTCACTCGTCACCAAGTCCTTTTCAAGACGCAGGTTATCAATGATAAACTCCTGGCGGGCGGGCGTATTCTTGCCCATATAATAGGCCAGCACCTGCTGCACCGAGCGGTCAGATTGCAGAATAACCGGCTCCAGCTTGATATTTTCGCCAATGAACTTGCCAAACTCATCGGGCGAGATTTCGCCCAGGCCCTTAAAGCGCGTCACCTCGGGGTTGCGGCCCAGCTTGCGCATGGCGTCCTGCTTCTCGCTCTCGTTGTAGCAGTAGATAGTGTCCTTTTTATTGCGCACCCGAAACAGCGGCGTTTCCAGGATGTAGACGTGGCCGTTGCGCACGAGGTCGGGGAAGAACTGGAGGAAGAACGTGAGCAGCAGCAGCCGGATGTGCATCCCATCAACGTCGGCATCGGTGGCGATTACCACGCGGTTGTAGCGCAGGCCTTCGAGCCCTTCCTCAATGTTGAGCGCGTGCTGCAAAAGATTGAACTCCTCGTTCTCGTACACGATTTTCTTCTTCAGGCCGAAGCAGTTGAGCGGCTTACCGCGCAGGCTGAACACGGCCTCCAGCTCCACGTTGCGGCTCTTGGTGATGCTGCCGCTGGCCGAATCGCCTTCGGTGATGAAGAGGGTAGTAAGCGGCTCTTTTTCGGCGCCGTCCCTGGCATTTTCGCCCAGGTGAAAGCGGCAGTCGCGCAGCTTGCGGTTGTGGAGGTTCGCTTTTTTGGCGCGCTGGTTAGCCAGCTTTTTCACGCCGGCCATGTCCTTGCGCTCACGCTCGCTCTGCTCAATGCGTTTTTTTAGTAGCTCCTTGGTTTCCGGGTTTTTGTGGAGGTAGTTGTCGAGGTGCTCCTTCACAAAGTCGAGAATGAAGCCGCGCACCGTCGGGCCGTCGGGGCCCATGTTGATGCTGCCGAGCTTGGTCTTGGTCTGGCTCTCGAATACCGGCTCCTGTACCCGCACCGAGATGGCGCCGATGACGGACGCCCGGATATCAGCCGCGTCGTATTCCTTGCCGTAGTGCTCGCGCACGGTCTTCACCAATGCTTCGCGAAACGCGGCTAAGTGCGTGCCACCCTGGGTGGTATACTGGCCATTGACAAACGAGTAATACTCCTCGCCGTAGTCGTTGCCGTGGGTCAGGGCCATCTCAATATCCTCCCCTTGCAGGTGAATGATATCGTAGCGCCGGCTGTCCTTGTCCGTTTTGTCGCTGAGCAGGTCGAGCAGGCCGTGCTCCGACATGTACTTCTGGCCATTGAAGTGGATGGTGAGGCCCGCGTTGAGGTAGCAGTAGTAGCGAATCTGGTTTTCGAGGTACTCCGGGATGAAGCGGTAGTTCTTGAAAATCGTTTCGTCGGGCTGGAACGTGATGAGCGTGCCGTTGCGCTGGCTGGTTTTCTGGGGACTCGGGTCGCTCACAAGCTGGCCCTGCGAAAACTCGGCCCCCTTGAGCTGGCCATCGCGCACGCTTTGCACCAGGAAGTAGCTGCTAAGCGCGTTCACGGCCTTGGTGCCTACCCCGTTCAGGCCCACCGACTTCTGAAAAACCTTGCTGTCGTACTTGCCGCCGGTGTTGATTTTACTCACCACGTCCACGACTTTACCCAGCGGAATGCCGCGGCCATAGTCGCGCACCTGCACCTTGCTCTCCGATATTTTTATCTCGATGGTGCGGCCGTAGCCCATCACGTGCTCGTCGATGCAGTTATCGACTACCTCCTTCACCAGCACGTAGATACCATCGTCGTAGCTGGAGCCATCGCCGAGCTTGCCGATGTACATGCCGGGACGCAGGCGGATGTGCTCGTCCCAGCGCAGGGTGCGGATGCTGTCTTCATCGTAAGCGTAGATGGGGGCGGCGGGTAGGGAATCACTCATGGGGCAGAAAGCAGAAAAGGCGCGTTGGCCGGGTAAAATAACGGCAAAAATGGCGGTTAGCTACCACCCGGCTTGCCAGCCGGCTTAGTTTTTCCGGCCAATTTACTTAGCTAACAGGACTCAGCCGCGCCAGGTTCGCCGGGCGGGGTCCAACGCGGCGGCACGCTTTGCGTAAGCGCCCTACCCCCTCCTCCATTAGGCCTTAGTCTATCAGCTTATATTCGAAATGTTACCTCCTGCCAATCAATTTAATACACCCCGCCACGTCCCCTCCCCGACCACGAACCACGCCCCGGCGCAGGTCAAGCAGTCGCCGGTGGTGCACTATACGTTTATGCTCGTGGGGCTGTCGCTGCTGGTATTCGTACTGCACAAGCTCGATAGCCTACTATTGCCGCTGCTCTACGCCATATTGCTGTCGCTGCTGCTAATGCCGCTCGTTAGCAGGCTGGAGGCCTGGAAATGGCCCCGGATGCTGGCCATCGCCACGGCCATTATTTTGGTCATTGCCAGCCTGGCGGCGCTTATCTACTTGTTTGGCTCCCAGATAATCGGGCTCCGCAACGAGATTCCGCTCATTCAGACCAAGCTGATAGCGTACTTCGACCAGGTGCAGCAGCAGCTAAGCCACCGGTTTGGCTTTCAGCCAATCAGCCACGACGACATTATTACTTCCTCGCTCGACACGGCCCGCAAGGACGCCAGCAAGTACCTGGGCTCCACGCTCAGCACTACGATAGGCATTCTCAGCACCCTGACGCTGGTGCCGATTTATATCTTCTGCTTTCTGTATTACCGCGACCACCTGCGCCAGTTCATGTTCCGCTTCGTGGAGCCCGACAAGCGCACCACCGTGCTGCATACCGTCGATAATATTCAGAGCGTGGTGCAGGGCTACATGACGGGCCTGTTCACGGTTATCGTGCTGGTTTCTATCCTGAATGCCGTGGGGCTGCTAGTGCTGGGCGTGAAGTACGCCATCTTCTTCGCCGTTTTCGCGTCGGTGCTGGCCGTTGTTCCTTACGTGGGCATCACGGTAGGCTCGATTATTCCGGCCCTGATTACGTTCGTGGAAACCGGTTCGCCGGGCCATGCCCTGGCCGTAATCGGCGTGTTTATGGGCGTGCAGGTGATTTCCGATAACATCCTGTCGCCCATGATTACGGCTTCCAAGGTGAGCCTTAACCCGCTCACGGCCATTATCGCGCTGATTCTGGGTGGCGAGCTGTGGGGCACGCCGGGCATGATTCTGAGCGTGCCCATCTCGGCCGTTATCAAGGTGGTGCTCGATGCGAATAAGGGTACCGAGGCCTGGGGCTTCCTGCTGGGCGACGTGGGCGATGGCGAGGCCACGACCAAGGACCCCGCCGACGACCGTGGCTTCGTGACCAGGCTGCTCGACCGGCTGCGCGGCAAGCGCCCGCCACTGGCACCCGAGCCGCGGCTGCCCCCCATTCCGGGCACCCGCCGCTCGTAAGGGGGGTAGGACCTGGCAGCCAGGTTTTTACCACGCCTCACGTAACCTAGCCTACCCTTGGTCGTATGAGAGGAGCAGCCAGAGGCACTTATGTACCTCGGCTCTCTACTTTCCTTCTCACACAAAATCTATTTCTCCTAGTCATGGCTAACGAAACCATTGCCCGCGCTCTTACCGACATCCTCAACCTCAACCGCAACTCGGTAAAAGGCTATCAGGAGGCTGCCGAAGAAGTAAAAAGCGCCGATTTGAAAGCTAAACTCAGCCAGTTCTCGCAGCAGCGGGCCGGCTTCGTATCAGACCTTGAAGGCTTTGCCAAGCAGTATGGCATTGACGCTCACGATACTAATACCGTTGAAAGCGTAGCCTCCGATGCCGCCGCCGCCGTGCACCGCGGCTGGATTAACATCAAGGCGGCCATCACCGGCCAGGATGACTCGTCGGTACTGGAAGCCGCCGAAACCGGCGAAGCTTCGGCCCTGAAAACCTACGAAACCGTGCTGTCGTCGAATGACATGCCGGCGGGTGCCAAAACGGTATTCCAGCAGCAGCACGACGCTATTTTGCAAGCCAAAAACTGGCTGGCGATGAACAAGAGCAAGTAATTGCCAAGTGGCAATTGCCTGAGAAAAGCCCGTTGGCGCAAGCCGACGGGCTTTTTTTGTGCGCAGCCAGCAACTAACCAGCGCCCTAACTTTGTTAGCAGCACTCGCCCTCCTATCCCCGCGCTTTGTACGCTATCATTGACTTAGAGACTACCGGTGGCCAGCCGGCCAACGACCGCATCACGGAGCTGGCCATTTTCGTGCACGACGGCCAGCGGGTGGTCGATTCTTACACCACGCTGGTGAATCCCGGCCGGGCTATTCCGCCTTTCATTACCCAGCTCACGGGCATTACCAACGACATGGTGGCCGATGCGCCGCGCTTCCACGAAGTGGCCCGCAAGGTGGTGGAGATGACCGAAGGCTGCGTGTTTGTAGCTCATAACGTGCGGTTTGACTACTCCTTTCTCAAGAAGGAATTTGCCGACCTGGGCTACAACTACTCGCGCAAAACGCTGTGTACCGTGCGCCTGTCGCGCTCGCTGATACCGGGCCAGCCGAGCTATAGCCTCGGCAAGCTGTGCCAGAGCATCGGCATTCGGCTAGAAGGTAGGCACCGCGCCGCCGGCGACGCCGAAGCTACCGCCGTGCTTTTTGACCGCCTGCTCAAAATAACCCAGGCCAGCGACGCCGCCGAGGCCAACGCCGCCGACGCCCTGGCCCGCGTGGACGCGCTGGCGCCGGCCGGCCGCAGCGCTACCGCCGAAAAGAAGCCCAGTCCGCGCCGGGTGGCGGCAATGGCTCAGGCTATTAAAACGGCTCTCCTACCCCCCCTCATCACGCTCGAGCAGGTGGCCGCCCTACCCCAGGAAACGGGCGTGTACTACTTCCACAACGAGGCGGGCGAGGTGATTTACGTGGGTAAGAGCATCAACATCTACAAGCGCATTCAGCAGCATTTCGCGGTAGATGTGAAGTCGCGCAAGAGCCTGGATTTCAAAAATTCCATTGCTGACATTACCTGCGAACTGACCGGCTCCGAGCTGGTGGCGCTGCTCTACGAGTCTCACCTCATCAAGCAGCTCAAGCCGGCGTATAACCGGGCACAGCGGCGGTCGGTATTTCCGGCGGGCATTTACCTCAAGACCGACGAAAACGGCTACAAATGCCTCTACTACGGCCGCGCCGACGCCCGCAACTCGGAGATTCCCATCATCGCGCTCGGTAACCAATACAAGGCGCAAGGCTTTCTGTACCATAAAGTTGCGAAATACAACCTGTGCCAGAAGCTGTGCGGGCTGTACAAGACGCAGGGCGCGTGCTTCGACTACCAGGTGCACCGCTGCCAGGGCGCCTGCCTGGGCCAGGAGCCGCCCGATAGCTATAACCAGCGCGTGGACGAGGCCATCGACAGCATCACCTACGAGCACGAGTCATTCGTAGTCATCGGCCCCGGCCGGCGGGCCGATGAGAAGTCGCTGGTCGTGATTGAGAATGGCCGCTACGTAGGCTTCGGCTACGTAGATGAGACGTTTTCGGCGCGCAAGCTGCACGACTTCCGCGACGCGGTACAGTCCTACGCCGATAATAAAGACGTGCAGCAGATTATTCGCCAGTACGTGCGCACCAAGCGTAAGGGTGAGCAGGTGAAGATATTCGGGTAAATCCGTAGGTAGCGAAGCAGTAGCGCGAAGCTTCCGCTTCGCGTGCGAGCGCCAGCGAGCGGCTCGCGTTGGGAGTCGTCCGGTGCCGCCTGCTCGCTTTGCTCGCGCGCGAAGCGGAAGCTTCGCGCTACTTCGCCCGCCAGCTCACGTATACCCCTACCCCCCCGCCGGGCAGCAGCGTCGGGCTGACCTGCCAATCGGCCCTGGCGGGCGGCGGCAGCGCCAGCCCTACCCCTGGCTGGTCGGCCGGGCGGCGGCCCCAGCGGTGGCGGTGCGAGAGGTAGGCTAGGTGCGCCGACAAGATGCCCACGCCCGCGCCGGCAAACACGTCCGATTCCCAGTGCTTGTTGTTGAGCATCCGCAACGCGCCCACGGTGGTGGCCACGGCGTAGGCGCCCACGCCGTACCACTGGCTTTTGTCGCGCAGTTCGGTGTGCACGATGCTGGCCGCCAGAAACGCCTGCGCCGTGTGGCCCGACGGAAACGAGCGGTAGTCGGAGCCATCGGGCCGCAGGTGGTGGGTAGCGCGCTTCGTGATTTCCACGGCGCCCAGCATCAGCGCCTCCGACTTAACCAGGATGAGCGCCAGGTTCACGCGGTCGTTGCGGCCCTCCACGCCGAAGGCCAGCACCGCGCCCAGCTCCAGATAAGGCGCCCACTGCCCGTAGTCGTCGAGGTGGCTGCGGAAGTCGGGGAAGTTGCGCCGCAAGTCGGCCTGCGCCTGGCGCGAGGAATAAAACCCGTGGTCGTCGTACACGCTGATGCCGTAGCCGATGAGCAGCGCCGGCACGAGGCTGGCCCGCACCAGCTTGCCCCGGTACCAGGGCCGGGGCGCCGCGCCGGGCGGCGTTTGGTACTTGTGCGGCACGGTATCAGCGGGCGTGGCGGCCGGCGCGGGGGGTAGCCCCTGCGCCTGGGCCACGCTGCCTAATAGGCTCAGCACCAGCACCAGATAGCAGCGGCGCAACGGCCGCCCGGCGAGTTGGCGCAGGGTGAAAGTTGGCATATAATATATAACCAAGAAAAAACGGACCAGCTACTTATCCTGGTCACGAAGCGCGCTGCAAACAAGAACGTCATTCCGAGCTTGCCGAGGAATCTCGCTTGGAATCGTTCAGGCATCGTTCCACGACGCGAGCGAGATTCCTCGGCAAGCTCGGAATGACGTTCTAGCTACTTCCTAAACAGCTTCACTTACCGTTGTCGGCCAGGGCGTCTTTGCTGAGGCTGGCGGCGTCTTTCACGAGCACGGCGGTGCCGTTTTTCAAGGTCTTCGACACGGCCCGGAACGGCCCGCTCACCACCTGCGTGCCGGCGGTGAGGCCGCTCACAATCTCGATATTCTGGAAGTCGCTGATGCCCGTTTTCACCGGCGTCAGCACGGCTTTACCATCTTTTATCACGAATACCACTTCCTCAATCTTAGCCTTGGGCGCGGCCCCGTTTTGGTCTACCACCTGGGCGCGGGCGTCGGCACCTTCCAGCTTCTGCGCGTTTTTACGCACGGCGGCCGAGTCCGAGCGCGTGGTCACGGCGGCCAGGGGCACGCTCAGCGCGTTGCTTTTGCGCTCGGCAATGATATCGACCGAGGCCGTCATGCCCGGCCGGAAGGGCACGGTGCTGTGGCCGTTGGGGCCGGTCGTTACGAGGTGGCGGTAGCTGTCGGGCAGCAGGCGCACGCGCACCTCAAACTCGGTCACGGCTTCGGCGGTGAGTGCGTCCTTGGCCGTGTTGGCGATGGCCGTCACGGTACCCTTAAACCGCTCATTCTGCGTGGTGTAGGAATCCACCTCCACGTCGGCCGAGTCGCCGAGCTGCACCCGAATGATGTCGTTCTCATTCACGCTCACCCGCACCTCCATGTTGTTGAGGTTGGCGATGCGCATGATTTCGGTGCCCGCCATCTGGGTAGTGCCCACCACGCGCTCGCCCTTCTTCACGTTGAGCTTGCTCACGGTGCCGCTCACCGGCGCGTAAATGGTCGTTTTGTTGAGGTTTTTCTGGGCTTCCTGCAAGCCGGCCTGGGCACTACGCACGGTGCTCTGGGCGGCCGTTATCTGCGCCCGAATGGCCTTCAGCTGTTCCTGCGAGGCATTATACGCGGCCTGTGCGGCCTCGTAGTCGGACTGCGAAATTACCTTTTGCTTGTAGAGCGAAGCCTGGCGGCGGTAGGTCAGCTCGGTTTGCTTGGCGTTGGCGGTTTGCTGCTCCAGCTGGGCCTGGGCCTGGCCCACGTTGGCGCGCTGGGTACCCACGGCGGCGCTCTGCTGGCTCACCATCGCTACGTAGTTATCGGGCCGAATGCGCAGCAGCAGCTGGCCTTTCTTCACCGAGTCGCCCTCGTGCACGTACAGCTCCGTGATTTCGCCCGATACGTCGGGCGAGATTTTCACTTCCGTTTCGGGCTGCACCTTGCCCGAGGCGCTCACTTTTTCCACGATGGTAGCCGGCCCGGCCGTGGCCATCGTCACCTCGGCTCCCGTGGGCTTGCCAATCCAGCCCATTTTTTTAGCCAGCGCGAAGCCCCCGATAAGCACGATTACTACGGCCGCCAGAATGTACAGTATACGGTTGTTTTTCATTTAGCAATTAACATTTATCATTTAACAGTTTTGACTCGCTCTTTTTGTCATCTAACCGCAGTCTTCCTGGGGAAGCGAGCGACTGTTAAATGATAATTGGTAAATGTTAAATGTCACAGCTCCAGCGGAATGCCCTGGTAGAAATCGAGCACCTTGCGCCGGAAAATGAAGGTGTATTTGGCTTGCAGCTGGTTGGAGATGGCGAAGTTCAGGTTGTTTTGGGCAATATTAAACTCGGTGCCGCTGAGCAAGCCGTTATTGAAGCGGATTTCCGAGTTGCGCTGCGTGAGCGTGAGGGCCGCCACCTGGCGCGTGGCAGCGGCGTATTGCAGCTGCGCGGCGCGGGCGTCGGCATACGCCTGCTCAATGCTTTGGCGCAGCGTAAGGCGGGCCTGCTCGGCGCGCACCCCGGCGGCCTGCTCGTTGATAAGGGCGCGCTGCACGCCCGTGCGCACCTGCAAGCCGTTGAGAATCGGAATTTGCAGGCCAAACTGAATGGCTTTGCCGTAGTTGTTACTCAGCTGGTCAAAAAAGCGCGAGGGCAGCGTCTGAAAGTTGGGCTGCCGGCCGGTCGGAATCACGAAACTGCTAGGCGCGTAGCCGCCGCCGGGCTGGCGTTGCAGCACGGGCACGTACTGGGCAGCCGTCGAGTCGCCGGTGAAGATGCGCGTCGACTGCGACGACGAGAAGACCGTGGAGAGCGAGCCGTTGAGAAACAACCGGGGGTAGTAGCTGCCGCGGGCAATGTCCACGCTGCGGCGGGCGCTCTGCACGCGCAGGTCAGCAGCCTGAATTTCGGGTTTTGCGCTGGCGGCCTGCTGGTACACCGCGTTCAGGTCCAGCGTGTAGGGCGCTTCCTGGTCGGGGTCGGGCAGCGCGGGCACCTCAATCTCAAAATTCTGAGCCGTAGCCGGGTCGATGTTGAGCAATTGCAGCAGCGCCAGGCGAGCCAGATTGGCCTGGTTCTGCGACGTTATCACGTTCAGCTCGTTGGTAGCCAGCTGCGACTGGTTGTCGAGCAGCGTACTCTCCGGGATACTACCGGCCTTGAGCAGCAGCTTGGAGCGTTCAATCTGGGCCTGGGAATTGTCTACGTACAGCTGGTTGGCGCGCACCAGCTCCTGCGCCAGCACCAATTGCAGAAACTGCGAAGCCACGTTGAGGCTCAGGTCGTTGCGGGCTTTTTCAATATCCCGCACGCTGGCTTCGTAGTCGAGGTCATTGCGCTTAATGGTATTGCGCAGGATAAACCCTTGGAATATAATCAATTGCCCCTGGCCCGAGAAGTTGTTGGAGCGCGTCGTCGCGTTCTGAAACTGCGAAGTTACCGGGTTCACGTAGGTACCGTAGTTCCAGCCCTGGGTCGCGTTCAGGTTAATGGTGGGCAGCAGCGCGGCCTTGCTCTGGCGCAGCACCTGGGCATTGCCCTGGGCCGTGAGCTGATTGAGGCGCACGCCCAGGTTGTGCTCCAGGGCGTAGTCCACGGCGCGCCGGAGCGACCAGGGGCCAGTGGCAGCTTGCGCCGCCGAAGGAAGCGCCGCCGCGGGGGCCGAGGCCGGGCGGGCGGGCTGCGTAGTCTGGGCCGCCAGCGGCCCGGCGGCCAGCAGGCCCGCCAGCCCCAGCGTGGCGCGTAGCAGGCAGGTACTTGGTGCAGTCATAGATGAGAAGAGCTAACGTATTTACAAACAGAGACTGGTCGCTAAGCAAACGAGGCGGACCAGCAAATATTTTTACCAGCCGGGCGGCTACTTCGGCCACTGCGACGGGGGTAGTATCGGCAACGGGTGCATTTTATTACCAGGCTTCACCGGTTTTTCACCTCTAGTTGTGGGCGAAAATAGGGCCGCTTACTCCAGTGTCGGAATGTAGGTGATGCGCTGCACCCAGCTCAGGTGGCGCAAATAGGCCAGGGTCAGCTCTTTAATAGCACTATCCATTTCGATAAACTGCCGGGCGGCGTCGTGCTTGCCCTTGCGCGACACGAACATGGTGGCGATGTTGCAGTCGTCGTGGGCAATGACCGAGGCAATGAAGGCAATGGAGCCCGGCACGTCGTGGGCATCCACGATGAGCGTGTGCAGCGCGCCCGAAAAATCGCAGCTAAAGCCATCGACCTCCACGATGCGGATAACGCCGCCGCCTCGGCTCTGGCCCACCACCTCCACGCGGTGACCGTCGGGGCCGGTCAGGTTCAGCTTTATCGTGTTTGGATGCAGCGTCGAGGCATTGCCCACGCTCTGGAAGGTGTACTTCAGCCCCGCCCCGGCCGCGTGGTCGAAAGCCGTGCGGATGCGCACATCGTCGGGAGCGTAGCCGAGCAGCCCGGCCACGATGGCGCGGTCTGAGCCGTGGCCCTCGTAGGTGCGGGCAAACGAGTTGTAGAACGTGATAACGGCCTCGGTGGGCACCGCGCCCAGGATACGAATGGCCGCCCGCGCGATGCGCACTACCCCAGCGGTGTGCGACGAGCTGGGCCCAATCATCACCGGGCCAATCATGTCAAAAATGCTGGATTTTTCGGCCAAGACAGTAAAATGCTGAACGGTAAAACAATGAGTCGTTGTCATTGCGAGCGCAACGCGGTGGAGCGCGGCCATCGCACTAGAACAAGTCGTTCGGGTTTCGTGCTGGTGCGATTGCCACGCTTCACTGCGTTGCGCTCGCAATGACAAAGCGATTCACAACGCCCCAAAAGTAGCGCCCGGCCGCGTTCGCCCCACGCCGGGCAGCCCCTGCCGATATTTGCCCCGTTCACCACCTCCCGCCGATGGCCCCCTCGCCTACCCCCCCTACCTCGCCCGAAGCCGGGTTTTCGCCCGCCGTGCTGGCCCAGCTGCGCCGCCTGCAAGCCCGTTACGCGGCCGACAACCAGGACCTGGCCACCTACCTCGAAGGCCTGTATCACGCTGACTACGTGAACTATTGGGATTACATCGAGCTCGATACGCTGCTGAGTCTGCAACGGCCGCTCACCAAGTTCGCGGACGAGAAGATATTTATCATTTACCACCAGATTACGGAGCTGTATTTCAAGCTCTGCCTGCACGAGTATGAGCAGCTGGGCGAGTTGCAGGAGCCCACGCTGGGCGAAGTAGTACTGCGCCTGGGCCGCGTGAACCGCTATTTTGAGAACCTCATCGACTCGTTCGACGTGATGGTGGACGGCATGGACAAGCAGCAGTTTCTGCAATTTCGGATGAGCCTGATGCCCGCCTCGGGCTTCCAGAGCGTGCAGTACCGCTTCATCGAAATTGCCAGCACGGCCCTCGAAAACCTGGTGCCCGCCGAGAAGCGCCGCCTGCTCGGCGATGCCCCTACCCACGAAGAATTCATGGGCTGCATCTACTGGCAGGCCGGCGCCACCGTGGAAGAAACCGGCGCCAAAGCCCTGACCCTCGTAGAGTTTGAGCGCAAGTACACCGGCCAGCTCGTGGCCCACGCCCGGCACTTCGAGCACCGCAACGCCTGGGCCGTGGTGCAGCGCCTGCCCGAGGACCAGCGCCGCCACCCGCGCCTGCTGCGCGCCCTCAAGCAGCTCGACGTGAACGTGAACGTGAACTGGCCGCTGATGCACTACAAGTCGGCGGTGCGCTACCTCCAGCGCGACCCGACCGACGTGCCCGCTACCGGCGGCACCAACTGGCGCAACTACCTGCCGCCCAAGTTTCAGCGCCGCATCTTCTACCCGCAATTGTGGAGCGCCCAGGAGCTGGAAGAGTGGGGTAAGGGCTGGGTAGAAAAGGTGTTGGAGAATCTGGGGTAAACGACTGATTAATAGACTAATACCATGAAAAAAACCAGTCAGTTAACGCCAAAAATTCTGGCTTTCTCAGAAGTACCTGATTATGATATAAACGAAATCATTTGGTGGGCACTTGACATGCTATCACTTGGTTATGAAACTCCCAGCTTATTAATCTTGGCTGGCTTATCAATTATTAATAATTACTTTGAAAAAGTAAAATACTTTGAAAAGACCTGCTATGAATTAGGTTATAAACTCAAAACTGATGAAGCAGGGATTATCAGTTACAGTAATTTTTTCATTAAACAGATAGCACAGGAGAATCAGGTTAAAGAAAATATTTCAAAACTTTATAGCTTCTGCCAGATAAAAGATTACGCTGAGTCCATCTATGATTTTTAGCTATTGTATTAGAGTTACTAACAACTCTTTAACAGTAGGTTACGTATAAAAGTTATTTTTCTTTATGGCATCCAGTATCTATCACAACGCCGTTACGGACAGACAGTATAAAGCCGCGACCGGGTTGTCTCGGGCAGAATTTGATGCCCTTTATGAGCAATTTGCTCCTTTGTATACCCCGAAAGCAATGCCACGTTATGCTAAACAGGTACAGCCAGTTTTAACAGCTAAAAAAGAAGCCTTATTTTTTATTTTGCACTATCACAAAGCCTATCCTACCCTGCAAAATCTGGGCATGTATTTCGGCATTTCAGATGCGGCAGCCAGCATGTATATAGAATCGCTCAAGCCCTGCTTGAAAGCGGCTTTGTCCCAACAGAAAGCAGAAAACAGCCTGCTGGCTAAGAACCAGGCAGCCGTTGACGAACAGTTTGCGGGTATAACGGACTTGGTGATTGACCTAACCGAAGGTCTATTGAACGTGCTGTTAATCAAGAGGTTCAGAAAGCGCATTACAGTAGTAAAAAAATTCCACATGGTAAAATGGCTCCTCGTTTGTACGCTGGATAAACGAATTTTAGTTATCAGTAAAGCCTATAGTGGGCATACGCATGACTTTACGATTTTCAAAGAGATTTTGGGGGCCTTGATTTGAGTGCTTACCGTTTACATGTCGATGCTGGCTTTGTAGGTATTAAAAAAGCGGTCAACTACCAGGACATTTGGATTCCGTATAAAGCAAGCAAAAATCATCCCTTAACTACGGTGCAAAAAATGATTAATGCGTTGTTTGCACACGTAAGAATAGTCGTTCAGAATACCCTTGCCAAGGTGAAATCATTTTTTATTCTACGCATTGAAAATCGCATGAGACAAAAGGCAAAACTTGCCGATTCCTTTCAGCGCTGTGCTGCCCTGGCAAATTTCAAAACAGCATACTTGTAAAATAAATTATTAAAAATCAGGTGTTAGTAACTCTATTAGACATGCTAACTATTGATAGTCAGTTAGTAGCGAATTGAATCTTGAAATTAGCTAATCCAGCACAGATAGCCATCGTGTCATCAAGCTTCTTTTTTTGCTTAAGCCGATTTTCAATGCGCAAGCTAAAAAAGGCTTTTGCCTTTGCGATGGCATGTTCTACCCCAACACGCACACTGGCCAACCGCGTATTACAAGCGCGCTGCGAAACGGTAAGTGGATGGCCTTTGCGGGCTTTCGTAGGTCTAAAAAGAAAGCAGGGCGTTACATAATTTTCTAAGCCACTAAAGCCGGAGTCGACGTGTAACCGAAATAAGGAGAAATCAAATCCAGTAAAAATTTCTTTAACTATCGCAAAGTCATGCACGTGCCCATCGTACATCTTGCTAATAAAGAGAATGCGCCGAAACTGGTCACAAACGAGCAACCATTTTACAGGATGCTGTTTTTTTTACCACTGTATTGACTTCGCTGCACTTCTTGATTCTTAGACCGTTCAATAGGAACTTCCGTTACGTCAATAAATAAATCTGTTACGCCGGCAAACGTTTGCTCAAAGCTTTGCTGTCCGGCAAACAGTCGTTTTGCCAACGTGTTTTGCCGTTGCAACGCCATTTTTAAGCAGGGCTTAAGTAATTCGAGGTAGTGACTAGCGGCGGCATCCGATATGCCAAAATATCTTCCTAAATTTTGCAAAGTGGGATAAGCTTTATACTAGTGCAAAATAAAAAACAGCGCCTCTTGCTTATCCGTTAAAACGGGTAAGTAGGAGGAATAGGGTGCTGGTTACTTAGATATATAAAAATGTTTAAATATATTATATAAAGCTTCAAACTTGGCGATGGATAAGCCAGTGGCTGCTTTGTATTGTCGCTCAGTTCGAGCATTGAGAAAGATGCTAGAGGGCATGATTGAAATAAGTAATTACTCTTTTTACACAAAATACTGATTGTTAACAGATAGCAGCTCTAATAGGCTCCTAATGCGCCAAACGCCATGCTATCTACCCGCACGATGTTAACCAGTGAATTCACCCAATTGGCTACCTGCCGGCCTTCTGGGCTCAGCCAGTGGAAAGCCAATATGTCGGTGCTAATACGTAGCAGCAGGAAACCAACAATAATTCCAACTACAACGGGCCAGGGATTACGCCTGAGCTTAAATATCCATGGCCAAAGCACGTAAAATTGTTCTTCTACCCCTACCGACCACAGTTGGCTAGCATACGGAATAATATAGCCGAGCCAGAGCGCAATGTTTGGCAGAAAGAAAGCGTAGAGTGCAAGTTTTGTAGAATAAGAGTGGGTTAACTCCTCTGAAAAAACAGGAAGGCGCAGCATCGTAATTTCAGGCAGAATAAAAAAGGCCAGAATCGTGATGAAATAATATACTGGCCAGATGCGCAGTGTCCGCCAGATGTAAAAGTTGCGCACACTGATATCGCCGCGCTCGTCCTTTTCTTTCAGTAGCAAGTAGGTTATTAGAAACCCACTAAGCACAAAGAAAAAGGTCACTGCCGTGCTACCAGATACAGCAACTAAAGGCGCATCATATAGGTGTGGAAGAAGATTGTTTTTCTTAAACTCTTCGACGTGGCAGAATACTACCATTGCCGCTGCTATGTAGCGCAAAGCATTCAATCCTGGAAAATAAACAACTTTTCGCGACTCAACTGAGGATATGCCATTATCAGCAACTGTAACAGCGTGATTTGTTGAATATGTATTTGATATTTACTATTTACTCAGGTTAGAACATGCTTCGACTGTAATCTTTAATGCAAAGTTACGGGTAACTAGCTCATATAGAGCGCAATGTGTTCGGCTTGCTCGACTTGCCCAGTTGTGCTCCAGTGAATACCATCTGGACCTAGCAACGCTGAGTTGGCTAGGGTGGGTCTTGCTGGCGTAGGCTAACCCAGCCCCCAGGCGGGGGATGTTGGCCCCAGGCTGGCAGGCCCAGCCAGCGGCCAGGGTGCATACCCACCGGCTGCGACGCACATTACCCAGTTGTACGCCGCTGAAGTGAGTCTGCGCCCACTGTCGGGCGTCACAGAAGTGCTGCGAAATACTCATCCCCCAAGCTACGCCCAAGTACTAAAAAACGACGGCCTACCGATCGGCGCTTTCGCAGTAAGATTTGGGTAAGGGCAAGCCGACCCCGCCGGGGCTTTTTCGTACCTTTGAATACTCAAAAACACTTCATTCGAGGTCACTGCTGGTCCGTATTGAAGTGAAACTTCGCGTTACTTCCCTACCCCATGCATCCCACCCCAACTGCCCCGTACAAGCCTAAGAACCACGTTCGCATCGTCACCGCCGCCGCTTTGTTCGACGGGCACGACGCGGCCATCAACATCATGCGCCGCATTATTCAGAGCAGCGGCGCGGAGGTTATTCACCTCGGGCACAACCGCTCGGTGCAGGAAATCGTGGACTGCGCCATTCAGGAAGATGCCCAGGCCATTGCCATTACCAGCTACCAGGGCGGGCACAACGAGTACTTCAAGTACATGCACGACCTGCTGAAGGAGCGCGGCGCGGGCCACATCAAAATCTTCGGCGGCGGCGGCGGCGTGATTCTGCCCACCGAAATCGCGGAGCTGCAAGGCTACGGCATTACCCGCATCTACTCGCCCGATGATGGCCGCGCGATGGGTTTGCAGGGCATGATTAACGACCTGCTGGAGAAGAGCGACTTCCCCACCGGCGAAAACCTGAACGGCGAGGCCGGCCACGTCAAGGAGAAAGATGTCCGCAGCATCGGCCGCTTGATTTCGGCCGCCGAGAATTTCCCCGAGGAATTTGAGCGCGTGAAAGGTGATTTAGTTTCTGAATTTCAGCTTAGCGAAAACAGCCAAAACCAAGCACTAAGCACCAGGCACCAGGCACCAATTTTAGGTATCACCGGCACGGGCGGCGCGGGCAAATCCAGCCTCGTGGATGAGTTGGTGCGGCGGTTTTTGATGGACTTCCCGGACAAAACCATTGCCATTATTTCCGTGGACCCCAGCAAGCGTAAAACCGGCGGCGCATTATTGGGAGACAGAATTCGAATGAATGCTATTAACTCGCCCAGAGTTTATATGCGCAGTTTGGCTACGCGCCAGAGCAACCTGGCCCTGAGCCGCTACGTGCAGGATGCCGTGGACGTAGTGCGCGCCGCCAACTACGACCTGATTATTCTCGAAACTTCGGGCATCGGGCAGTCTGACACGGAAATCATCGAGCACTCCAACGCCAGCCTGTACGTGATGACGCCCGAGTACGGCGCGGCCACGCAGCTGGAGAAAATCGACATGCTCGATTTCGCCGATGTGATTGCGCTCAACAAGTTCGACAAGCGCGGGGCGCTGGATGCGCTGCGCGACGTGCGCAAGCAGTACCAGCGCAACCACGGCCTCTGGGACACGCCCACGGACCAGATGCCGGTGTTCGGCACGATAGCATCGCAGTTCAATGACCCCGGCATGAACCGGCTGTACCGGGCGGTGCTCAGGATGCTGGAAACCAAGACCGGGGCCACCTTCGCCTCGCACCTGGAAACCAGCGGCGAGGATTCGGAGAAGATTTACATCATCCCACCGCACCGCACGCGCTACCTCTCGGAGATTGCCGAAACGAACCGCGCCTACGACCAGCGCGTGCGCGAACAGGCCAATATTGCCGAGGTGGCCGGGGCGTTTGCCAAGCTCGAAGAGCACTACCGCGACGAGAAAAAGAGCAGCGAGAGCATGGTAGAGGAATTCACCAAAAACAAGCAAACGCAGCTCCGTCGGCTCGATGCCGATAGCCAGGCCATTCTGGAGAATTGGGAAGGCACCCTGCAGAACTACCGCAACCCGGAGTACGTGTACTCGGTGCGGGGCAAGGAAATCCGGGTGCAGACGCACACCAAGTCGCTGTCGGGCAATATGATTCCGAAGGTGGCGGTGCCGCGCTACACCGGCTGGGGCGACCGGCTGCGCTGGGCCATGCAGGAGAATTTCCCCGGCGAGTTCCCGTACACGGCCGGCGTGTTTCCCTTCAAGCGCGAGGGCGAGGACCCGACGCGCATGTTTGCCGGCGAGGGCGGGCCGGAGCGCACCAACCGCCGTTTCCACTACGTGAGCATGGGCCTGCCCGCCAAGCGCCTGAGCACGGCTTTCGACTCGGTGACGCTGTATGGCGAAGACCCCGACCACCGGCCCGATATCTATGGCAAAATCGGCAACGCGGGCGTTTCGATTTGCTGCCTCGACGATGCCAAGAAGCTATACTCCGGCTTCAACCTGGCCAACCCCAGCACCTCGGTTTCGATGACGATAAACGGCCCGGCGGCCACGCTGGCGGCGTTTTTCATGAACGCGGCCATCGACCAGCAGTGCGAGTTTTATATTAAAGAACAAGGGATTGAGGCGGAAGTGGAGGCGAAAATCGACGCCATTTACGCGGCGCTGGGCCAGCCCCGCCCCCGCTACCAGGGCGACTTGCCGGCCGGCAACGACGGCCTGGGCCTGCGCCTGCTGGGCGTGACCGGCGACCAGGTGCTGCCCGCCGACGTGTACTCGTCTATCAAAGCCCGTACTCTGACGCAGGTGCGCGGCACCGTGCAGGCCGACATCCTCAAGGAAGACCAGGCCCAGAACACCTGCATTTTCAGCACCGAGTTTGCCCTGCGCCTGATGGGCGACGTACAGCAGTACTTCATCACGGAGAAGGTGCGCAACTTCTACTCCGTCTCGATTTCGGGCTACCACATTGCCGAGGCCGGCGCCAACCCTATCACCCAGCTGGCCCTCACGCTGAGCAACGGTTTCACGTTCGTGGAATATTACGTGAGCCGGGGCATGAGCGTGAACGACTTCGCGCCGAACCTGAGCTTCTTCTTCTCCAACGGCATCGACCCGGAGTACGCCGTGATTGGGCGGGTGGCGCGCCGCATCTGGGCCAAGGCCATGAAGCTGAAGTACGGCGCCGACGCCCGCAGCCAGATGCTGAAGTACCACATCCAGACGTCGGGCCGCAGCCTGCACGCCCAGGAAATCGACTTCAACGACATCCGCACCACGCTGCAGGCCCTCTACGCCATCTACGACAACTGCAACTCCCTGCATACCAACGCCTACGACGAGGCCATCACTACCCCCACCGAGGAATCGGTACGCCGCGCGATGGCCATCCAGCTCATCATCAACCGCGAGCTGGGGCTGGCCAAGAACGAAAACCCGCTGCAGGGCTCTTTCATCATTGAGGAGCTGACCGACCTGGTGGAAGAGGCGGTGCTGCTCGAATTTGACCGCATCACGGAGCGCGGCGGCGTGCTCGGGGCGATGGAAACCATGTACCAGCGCGGCAAAATCCAGGAGGAAAGCATGCACTACGAGATGCTGAAGCACACGGGAGAGTACCCCATCATCGGCGTGAATACCTTCCTCTCGTCGAAGGGCTCGCCCACGGTGGTGCCGGCCGAAGTTATCCGCGCCACGGAGGAGGAAAAGCAGTACCAAATCGACATGCTCACCCTGCTGCACCAGCGCAACGCCGCCCAGGCCCCGGCGCGCCTCAAGCAGCTCCAGCAAGTGGCCGTGGCCAACGGGAACCTGTTTGACGAGCTGATGGAAACCGTGAAATTCTGCTCGCTGGGCCAGATTACGAACGCGCTGTTTGAGGTTGGCGGGCAGTACCGGCGGAATATGTAGGACCATGCTTTGAACTGATTTGCCGGGTTGGCGGTACATTAGCTAACCCGACTCGAATCATCACAATTTTTCAGCCATGAGCGATAAGGAAATTCAACAAAATTTGGAGAAGCTACGCAAGTTTCGGGAGAAGCTTTCCGGTGATAAGGAAGCGTCCCGAAAATTCTTAATCAATGCTGGCATCATCAATTCCAGCGGCAACCTAACCGAGCCGTACCAGAACCTGTGTTTACCTCAAGAACCGGCCTAGTTCTGGGCTTTCACGGTACCGACCGAAGCGTTGTCGATGATGTTATCAATGGCCGGGCCGATTTGGTGGCGCGGCACAACAAATACGATTGGCTTGGCCACGGCATCTACTTTTGGGACAACAGCTACAGCCGTGCGTTGGACTGGGCTACTGAGTTGAGCAAGCGCCCAGATAGTCACATTAAGGAGCCCGCGGTAGTAGGTGCTATTTTGGAGCTTGGAAACTGCTTGGATTTACCCGATTACCAGAACATTGACTTCCTGAAAGAGGGATACAAATTGCTGCAAAATTCGGCCGTCGATTCAAATGCCAACATTCCGGTCAATCGCGGCAAAACCGAGGACTTGCTACAACGAGAGCTTGACTGTGCCGTAATTGAAGCGCTGCACGAATACATGAAAGAGGACGGAACGCCCGCTTACGATTCGGTACGCAGCGTATTTTGGGAAGGCGCTGAAATATATCCTACCGCTGGTTTCCGCGAGAAAAACCACATTCAGGTTTGTATCCGCAGCCTCGACTGTATTAAGGAATATTTTCTGCCATTGCCCCGCGTCACCTCCTATTCTAACGCGCCGTCAAGTTTCTGACAACCGAATTTCCAACATGGAAACCAACCACCACTCTACCGAACCGACCCAATACCCGGACTTCTGGAACGAGGAATGGCTGAAACAGGCCATTGATAAGTTAGATATCCGGAAAATGACCCCGGAACAACGGCTCCAATTCGCCCGCTACACCGCCAGTAAAGCCGAAGCGGACAATTCGCAGAAAGCCTTGGTTATAGCAACGAAAACAGCGGCCATAAAGCTTGGCTTTCAGCATGGCTTACCCGTTGATTTGGTGGCTACAATCAACGGAGTGGATGAGGAATTGGTGCAAAAGATTCAGCGGGAGGAAACGGACGAGGCAGTTTGATTCGCTTATGAAACCGAACAAGGTTTCCAAGTCTTTCAATGCCGTGAGCATGATGCGCGATATCCGCAACAAGATTTCGCAGGAAACTGAAAACATGAGTTTTCAGGAGCTACAGCAGTATATCAAGCAGCGACTGGCAGCAACTGATGTGCGTCCTACTCCTGGAACTGGCAGTTAATAGAAATCTAGGACTTACGCAGTTGGGTGGTTAAGTTGTTAGGAACTAAACCTTTGCGTTTTGACTGGTATTTCCATTGCCAGCCGACCCTTAACCACTTAACTATCTAACTGCGTAAGTCCTAAAATCGTGAAATACTGCTCGCTGGAGCAGATTACGAACGCGCTGTTTGAGGTCGGCGGGCAGTACCGACGGAATATGTAGGCAATTAGCTCGAAATGAAAGCTTCTTATAGAACCATCATATTCTGTCTGACAGAACTCGGAGGAAAGTATATACCAAACGAAAGTTTGGCGGTATATCCTTGTACATTCCCAGATGCACCAAATTCAAAGTATGCAAAGCACTTTCCCATTGTGCTGGAATATCAGCTTGAAGAATATCCGAAACATTTTTCGACTAATACCAAGGCCTTTATGGATTGGAAGGAGCGTCAATTGGACATATCAAACTGCCTCACTAGACTACTATCAGCCACAACAAACCATCATTTTTTCAAAGAAGATAAAATAGTTGATTCTGGAATTTGGGGCATACCGAAGGATGGAGAAGTAGGTATCGAAGCTCGTAGCATATGGGTTGAAGAAATATTCTTTTGGCCCGAAATGGGCGAAAATTTATACAACAATCCGCTTATGTCTCAATCTGAAATTTTAACAGCACCTGTTGTTTCAGTGACCGAAAATGACAGTGACTATCATTATTATTTTGAAGGCAGGCATCCTGAATATCCGGACAAAATAGTTTTTCCTGACTGTGCTTCAAATGCACTTTATTCATACGCTCACTTAGATACTAAAACCCAAATCAAGATTGACGCTATTACGCAACTGATAGATAACGGCCTTGCTTTAATTGGGAGAATGAAGAGCTTATCGTTTCTATCCTTTGTGGCCGCAATCGAGACGCTAGTCAATATGACTACTACCACGGCCATAGAATTTTGCCGTGGATGCGGAATAGGAAATTGCAGAGGCTGCGGCCATAAAAAGTATCAGGTAAGAAGTAAATTCGTAGATTTTCTATCCAATTATGTATCGGACAGCGAAGAAAATAAAAAGATTTATCGTAAGATTTACGACAGGCGCTCTAAAATAACTCATGAAGGAGCATTATTATTAGGTGATGCACATCAGAATTGGAGTAAGCGTACAGTTAGTGACCAAGAATTTATGCTGCATAAAATCACAATGCAAATTGCCAGAGTCAGCTTAGTTAATTATCTTCTGAAACAAGGTCATTTCTCACAGATATAATCCTAAAAATGGCTTTGTTTAGAATTTTTTATTGCTTTTGCTTAGCAACCCTATTAGCCGCACTGTATTATAGTCCACAGGCAAAGGTGGTTTCTAGTGATTTCGCGCTTTTGTTTATAATAGAGTTACTATAAAATGATTGTCAATGGATTACGAGTGGCAAGTAATTCTAGATTATCACGCCTATTTCGCATTTTCGCTATTTCAGTACGGTTGAACCTTCCTTGAACACTTTTTGGCATGTTATAGGGGTTGTATTACCCCGTCCCAAATTCTTATTGAATTAAGATTGCGTTGCATATGCTTGACTTTCAAGCAATAGTAACTCTAATGACGACTGGAGGAGTTTCTTTGATTCTTCCACTGATGAGTAATGTAAAAGCCGAAAAATTTTACCAACGCGCAAAGAAAGAAGGTAGGACTAGACGCGACACAGATAGGACTCCTGCTCCTGTCGAAGAAGAATATAGAATTGATACTTTAATAACATTGGTATCACTTTCGTTTATTTTTTTATTGTCTAGTTACTTTCTATTGCGGTAAGTGCTATTGCTAAAACGAACTACGAGAGGTTGAGCTAATTGGGGATTAAACAGCTTCTGCCGCCTCTCCCGCCACGGCAAGCGGCGGCGGGGGCACTTGGGGGCGGGGGTTGCTTTTGGTATCAGGCGAAACTTATCAGCCCTTGCTTTATCTTTAACTATCATGAAAACCGCCCAGCCAGCTACCGACCAAACCCAACTGCACGAGGCCCGGCGCCAGAATGCGCTGGCGCAGTTGCGGCGGCGCTACGAGGCCCTCGATAAGCTGACCGGCAAGACGGCCGCCGAGCGGGTGGAAGCGTTGCGCCAACACCGCACCGCCCGTTAATGCTGGACGAAGCCTGCATTCGATTCTGCGATTGGGATAAAAGTGGAGGCAGCTTGGAATACGATATCAGCGACCTGCACGCGGATTGGGACGTGGTCATTCAAACCTATGAAGTGCGGGGCATCAGCTACGAGGAGCAGCTGATTTACACCAGCGACTTTACGCTATTCCGGCACGGGTCAGCAGTTCCAGATGATTTTTCGACTTACCCGGCGGCATATAAGCGGCAGCTTTGGGAAGTCGTTTTCGCTATCAAACGGCGGTTCTTCGCGGAGGTGCAGCCGGATATCGTGGAGCACTTTATCAAAGCGCCCTACCGGGTGGCGCAACGATTGGCGCTTTATAAGAGGCATTTGGATTTGCGGGATTACGACGTGGAACAGACCAGCCACGCGTTTACTTTCATCCGACGAGTTTAACCGTTCGCCGAACTGCCCTGGCGCGAATTCAGCGCAGCAGCTTGTGCTGCGTCATCAGCCACGGCAGGAGGCGGCGGGGGCACTTGGGGGCGGGGGCATTTTGAGTAGCTACAAGTGACCGCTTGCAATCGGATAACATCGTATCACTACTAGCCTACTCCCATTGCGTGAAGTAGCTTGCTGCCTCAACCAACCTGCTTGCTTCCATGAGCCTGACCGACCTCAAAAAAGAACTACAGAAATTGGAAAAGCCGCAGCTTATCGCGTTGCTCGGCGAGTTGTACAAAAAACAAAAAGTCGTTAGGGAATACCTGGATTTTTATTTCGAGCCGAACGAGGCGGCCCTGCTGGCAACTCACCGCGAGCGGGTGTTGCGGGCGTTTTACCCCAAGCGCGGCTACGACTACAACCTGCGCCAGGGCAAGGCGGCCATCAGCGACTTTCGCAAGCTCGGCGCCTCGGCCCAGCCGCTGGCCGACCTGATGCTGTATTACGTGGAGTGCGGCATACGCTTTACCAACGACTACGGCGATATCAACGAAAGTTTTTACTATAGCCTGGAGGGGATGTACGAGCAGGCCCTGGTGCTGATGCGGGAAGCCAAGCTGCTGCCCGAGTTTGCGGAGCGCAGCCGCCAGGTGGTCACCGACACGCGCAACATCGGTTGGGGTTTTCACGATACGCTGGCGGACCTATGTGAGCAATATTACGGCTAACATCACCTGCGCTGGCTACCAATCCTTTACTGGCGCAGCCGTAACTCGTGACTAATCCTGACGTGGAGGCTGCGCCTCCACTGATGCGAAGCGGCAAGGCGGAACTGCACGTAAGTATCGTTCCTCTTCCATCGTTCTAATGCGAGGCACAGCCTCGCCCGAATAGCGGGCACGAGTTACGGCTGCGCCTAAACCCGCGCCAGTCCGGCGCCGGTCCGGTTCCTCAGTAGCTTCTGCCGCCTCACCACCCGCAGCACTTAGGCCACCGCAGCCCTGAGTACACTGAAAGGCGACCGCAAAGGCAGCTACCCCGAGGCCGACGAAACGCCGGGCCTGGAACCATGCCTTTGGCCTTTGCGGCGCGGCGTCCTGGCCTACCCTCCCGGCCCGCGCCCGCTACGCCCCGCAGCACTTCTTATATTTCTTGCCACTACCACAGGGGCACGGGTCGTTGCGACCGATTTTAGTTAGCGCCTGCCGGGGCTGCTTGCGGGCGAGTTCGCGCCGGACCTGAGCGTATTTCGCCTCTTGCTGGGCCCGCCGCACGGCGATGCCGGCCGCGTCGGGGTGAAACGGCGAGTAGTTGTCGGGGATGTCGCGCAGCTGCTGGTAGCGGGCGAAGATGTCGGGGGAGGGTGGCAGCGGATACGGCTCCTTGAAGTCAATATCGTCCGCCCCGCCTGCCATGCTCTCATCTACCAGGCCCAGGCGGTGCAGCTCCCGCATCTCGGGTTCCAGCTCGCGCAGGCCCGCGTCCTGCACATCGGCCAGCAGCATCCCCAGATAATCTTCCAGCGCGTAGCCGTAGATATCCGTATCAGCCGGAAAAAGCTGCTTCGCCTGGTCGGCGTGCGTGATGATATGGCGCAGGTAGGGCTGCAAAAACGCGCTGATGGGGGGCCGCAGCTCAGCCTGCGTTCTGGCTAGCCGCGAAATAGCCTCGGAGGCCACCAGCCGGTGCTGGAGCAGCATTTCCTGGTCTTCCAGCATGGCCAGCAGCTCGGGCAGGCGCGTCTGGCCGGCGCGGGCCAGCAGGTCCGGCACCTCCTCAAACAGGGCATCGCCAAACCAGAATTCGGTGGCTGGCGAGGCGAGGCGCAGCAGGCGGCGGTACACGTCGAGGGCCTCGGGGGCGTGCAGGTCGTGCAGCAGGTAGAGCGCGTGGAAGAAGTGGTAATTCCCCAGCCAGTCATCGCCCAGCAGCTCATCGTGCAGAAAATTATCCAGCGTGGAGTCGATTATTTTCAGTAGTTCGGGCCCGGCCGTTTCCGGCCCCAGCGCCAGTATCTCGCGCAGCACCGCATCGTCAATAAAGTAGTCACGCTCAAAAAGGCGCTCGAATACCGGGTGTGCAAACGTAGGTTGGGTCATTAGAAAAATCGGTTTGGGGTAAGGGACGCGGCGCGGCAGCTCAGGCAAATATCAGTCGGGGGGGCTAATAATGAAAAGCGGCCGGCAAGGAATGCCTTGGCGGCGGGCTGAATATCTCAGGCGCTAATGTAGGGGCGGCCCGAACGGGTGGCTTACCTTGACGTGAAGTCCCTGCCTTTACTGCCGCGAAGCCAGCAGGGGGCAACACCCAAACCAGCGCGGGTTTAGGTATAACCCGCCGGCACTAGCCGGTATCCGCCGCCAGTAACTTTTCGGGCGTCGTCACGGTCGTCAGCGACCTGCGCTTCCTGACCGAAGCGCGGAAGGAAGCCGCCCGCGCCAGGATGCGCGCCATCGTGGCGCAGAGTCTGCCCGGCACCCGCGCTGAAATCGCCTTTCACCGATGTCCTTCCCGGTATGGCCCCTACAACGACGGCAAGGGTGCGCAAATTACGGTAAATGCCACCGATGTCCTTCCCGGTATGGCCCCTACCCCCGGCAACCAGCGCCTGGCCACCCTGGCCGACCAGGCCAGCCGCGACCTGGGCCGGGGGCTGGTGGCGGCCGGCGACGTCTCTTACGTGGCGCAATACCTCGATTACCTCAATGGCCAGGGCGCGCCCGGCAAGGTCGCCCACGCGCCGGGCGAGACTATTAGCGCGCGCCACGGCCTTGCCAATGGCTAGTATATGGAGCACCTTTCAGATGCACCTGGGCTGGCCCACAGCGCAAAAAGGCCGGAATGTAAGTATACATTCCGGCCTCCGCAACGTAGCATAACGTCTTCCTACAGCTTGTCGGCGCGGTGGTTATACTGGTTAAATATCTGGCCTACCGCCACATATACTTTATCTTTGTTTTTGTTGAATACGTTGCCATCAGTGAGGCCCGAGGCGTAGCCCTGCCACACCTCCTCCCCTTTCTTGCGGTCTATCAGCTGCACCAGAATGCTGCCTCGGTCGAGTTTCACCTTGTGCTGGTCATTAAAGGGATACGACTCACCGGTGCCCCAGTACCCCTCACCCAGGCTGCTGGTGCTGGTAATTTCGGTGGGCTGGTCGAAGGAGCGAAAATTCACCACCAGGTCGCCGCCGGCAGGCTGGTACGTGTAGCCCCGCGACGCCATTTCGTGCTCCACGGCATCGCGCACCATACCCTTGAATAGCAAGTCGCTCAGGAAGAATGCGCTGTTTTGGGGGTTAAACACCTGTGAGGCCCACGAATAGGTCTTGTACTAGCTGAAGTCGGGACCATTTATACCGCGCTTTTTGCTTATTTTAAGTATATTATACTTATTTATAAATTTATTATAATAATTTTAATAAATAAGGTATTTATCTTTCTTTTTTTCTATGCCACTGAATAGCGAAGTAGCCGCAAGGCCCCGCACCGGTGTTGATGAAGGCATGGGGCACATTGGCCTGCGGCAGCACCTGGTCGGCGGCGGCTGGGTGCGTGGTTTTACCAATCAGAATATGGCCGTGGTCCTGGTTCATTAGGATTAACTCCCCGGCCCGATGCGTGTGCACACGGCCGCTGCTGAAGCTGAAAGTAACGTCCGCCGGCTGATGGAACATTTTCACCGCGAAGCCAAGCAACTCACTGGTTTACAACGCTGTCAATACCGGCTGGCGCGGAATCAGCGCAACCACATTGCCCTGGCCCTGCGCACCTGAACCAGCCTCAAGCGCCTGGCCCATCAGACGCAAACCACTGCCTATCGACTTAAGCAGCGCCTGTTGGCTGACTATATGCGGCGCGAACTTGCTCAACCCACCTGGCGCTTTGCGTAAGTCCTAAAAAAATAACGGGTGCCGGGTAGGTTTGCCGGGGATAGGGCCACCTGCTGGCCATGCGGACGGCTCAACATGGCGGCTGGCGGCGGGTTACGCTTGCAGTATTTCGGCCCGGAATACGTCATCTGTTAAACGCAACGCAAACCTGATGGGAGTGTCTCCCATCAGGTTTGCTTTTTCCATCCTACTCCTTACCATGTCAACTATCACCATCGCGCCGAATTCGGCCCAGCCGCTCATCGTCAACCGCCTGGGCTACGGCACCATGCGCCTCACCGGCCCCCAGATTTGGGGCGAGCCGGCTGACCGCCCGCAGGCCCTCGAAATCCTGAAAACCGCGGTTGAGAGCGGCGTTACGTTTATCGACACGGCCGACTACTACGGCGACGATGTGACTAACCGCCTGCTTGTGGAGGCCTTGCATCCCTACCCCCGGAATCTGGTTGTCTGCACCAAGGTGGGCGCCACCCGCAAGCCCGATGCCAGCTGGGTGCCCTTCAACACGCCCGCCAACCTGCGCACCAGCATCGAAAACAACCTGCGCACCCTCAAGCAAGAGCAGGTGCAGCTGGTGCACCTGCGGCTGATGGGCCACGGCGCCGTGCCGCTGGCCGAGCAGCTGGGCGCCATGTTTGAGCTGCAAAAGGAAGGCAAAATTCAGCACGTGGGCCTGAGCAACGTGAGCCCCGAAGAACTGGAAACCGGCCTCCAGCTGGGCGAAATCGCGACCGTCGAGAACATGTACGGCTACGCCCAGCGCACCACCCTGCGCGAGGCCCACGGCGAAACGCGCGGCGGCGAAGAGGTGCTGGCTCTGTGCGAGCAGCACGGCATTCCGCTGGTGCCGTTCTTCTCACTCATTCACGGCCTGCCCAAGGCCGGCGATAAAATGGCCGCGCTGGCCCGCCAGCGCGGCGTATCGGAGGCTCAGCTCAACATTGCCTGGCTGTTGCACAAGTCGCCCATGCTGCTGCCGATACCGGGCACGTCGTCGCTGGCGCACCTGCGCGAAAACCTGCGAGCCGCCGACATTCAGCTCAGTGCCGAAGACATGGTTTACTTGGGGTAATACGCTTCCGGCGTACTTGGGCCAGAGCCAGGAGCGGGCTCTGGCCCAAGTACGCCGGAAAAGCTATCTGTAATTCTTCATTCCTCATTCTCCATTCCCAGCTCCCTACCCTGCCCCAGCAGGCGCACGGTGGCGTAGGCAATGAGCAGGAAGGCCCAGAACACGACCGTCACGCCCCAGGTCTGCCAGTTGTGGAAGGGGTGCAGGAAGCGCTGCATGATATCGTAAACCAGGGTAAAGGGGTTACTCAGAATATCCCAGGAATTGTAGCGCAGGTAGCGGCCCAGGTACACGCCGAAGGCGCTCAGGCCCAGCGCCACCGTCACGAACCCCCAGCCAGCCCAGAAGCCCAGGCGGTGGCGCACCAGCGCGTGCATATCGAGCAGCGAGGCGAAGGCCAGCATCAGCCCATTCCAGGCGCACGACATGATGAGCGCCAGGTCGTACCAGTACGGCACCCCAGCGTGGGGCACCAGGTGAAACAGGTCGGTGACGAGGTAGGGCGCATTGGGGAAAAACAGCAGCCACACGGCCCCAATGGGTAGCAGCAGCCGTGCCTGAGGCGGCCGGGCCGCCAGGTGCAGCGCCGCGCTCAGCGCAAACGGAATAGCGGCCAGAAATAAATTCCAGAGCAGAAATACGAACAGCAGCTGATGGGTAATGAACACCCGCACCGCGATAAGGGCGAAGCTTAGGGCCAGCGACAAACCCAGTATCAACAGCAGCGGCAGGCGGCGGCGCAGGGCAGGCAACGACAGGAGCATAGATAAGTACAGCGGCGTGAAAAGCTACGAGGCGAGCTACGGCAGGGGGGTAGCGCGCGGTGTTGGTATATCGTTGAAACGGGAAGTTGCGCACCAGCGGTGGCACTAAGGTAGGAAGCGGAGCCGCGCGGGTTGCTTTCGGGCCCTCCCCGGCCGGGCGTACCTTTGCGGCGGCCAACGCTGGCCAGCCCTACCCCCCATGACCTGTCTGTACCGCGCCGTTGCCCCGCTGCCGTGGCGGTGGCTGTTTTTGCTACCCCTCCTTTTGCTGAGCCTGGGTGCCGCTGCCCAGGGCCAGCTCGCGCGCTACCGCACCGGCAAAGCGCAGCTCGACCAGGGCCACTACGCCGCGGCCATGCAGGAGCTGGAGCCCCTGACGCAGCCCATTAACCACTTTGCCCAAGCCCCCGACGCGGCCTACCTCTACGCCGTGGCGGCGGCCCGCCTGAGCCAGTGGGCCGAGGCCGAGCAGATGCTCAACCTGCTGCGCAACCAGTTCCCTGCCTACCCCGGCCTCAACGAAGCGCTGTACTTGCAGGGCCAGGTATCGTTTGAGCAGGGCGACTACGACACCGCCCTGCGCACCCTGGGCCAGCTGCCCGCCGAGCAGTACGCCGCCCCGCGCGAGGCCATGCAGACCAACTACTTAGCCAGGCTGAAAGACCGCGCTACCTGGCAGCGCCTGCTCAAACGCTACCCCCAGAGCAAGCTCATTGGCCGGCTTTACGCTGATTATCTGCTGACTGCTACCCCCCTCAGCGAGGCCGACCGCCAGCAGCTCGATGCCCTCGTGGCGCAGTTTAAGCTCGACCGCAACCGGTATGCGGCGGCCTTTACGGCCCCGGCTGCCCCCAAGGCGCTGCCCCGCAAAGGCACCTACAATATTGGCGTGCTGCTGCCCTTCGAGCTACAGGACAACAGCTGGCAGACGCAACGCAAAAACCAGTTCGTGACCGACCTCTACGCCGGCCTGCGCCTGGCCCAGGACTCGCTTCAGCGCGCCGGCCACCCGGTGCAGCTATTCGCCTACGATACCGGGGCCGACACGCTGGCGCTCAAGAGCGTGCTGGCCCTGCCCGAGCTGGCGGGCATGGATATGCTCATCGGGCCGGTGTATAAATCGGGCGCCAAGCTGCTGGCCCGCTACGCCCACGACCACCAGATTATCTGCATCAACCCGCTCTCGCAGGATGGCAGCCTGGTGCAGGACAACCCGTATCACTACCTCTACGCGCCGAGCGCGGCCACCCAGGGGCGGGTAGCGGCGCAGTTCGCGGCCACCTCGTTTGGCACCGGCCGGCCGGCCGTGCTGCTGCACGAAGACAGCAAGGACGAAAATGACTTTGCCGCGGCCTACCAGGCAGCCTACGAGGCGGCGGGCGGCCACATCACGGCTACCCACGCGTTTCGGCCCGACGACCCGGCCAGCCTGGCCGCCGCCCTCGTGCCCACCGAGCTGGCGGGGGCCAGCCACGTGGTGGTGGCTTCCGACAACCGCAAAGTGGGGCCGGCCGCCTTCGCCGCGCTGGGTCAGGTGCCGGCCGCCGGCCGCCCGGCGCTGCTGGTGCCCGGCACCTGGCTCGACAACCCCAGCCTCGGCGTGGGGCAGCTGGGCAGCGCGGGCGTGTACTATTACCAGCCGCGCTACTTCGACCGGCAGGGCCTGGGCTACCGGCGCTTCCGCCAGCTCTACCTGACCCAGCAAAAAGTACCGCCCTCCGTGTTTGCCAACCAGGGCTTCGAGCTGCTGTTGTTCTTTGGCCAGGCGTTGCTGGAGTATGGTCCCGCCTTCCAGGCCGCGCTGGCTACGGAGCCGCCGCCGCCGGGGGCCATTTTTGAAGGTCACACCTACCCCAACGGCGCCCACGATAACCAAACCGTGCCCCTGATAAAGCTCAATAACCTGGAGCCGCAGCTGTTGCGGTAGGCTATGCATTAGCCGGCGCTTGTCATTGCGAGCATGTCGCGCATCAAGCAAGGACGAAGCAATCGCACCCGAAAGATGCCCAAACGATTTCGTTCTGATGTGATTGCTTCGTCCTTGCTTGATGCGCAACATGCTCGTAATAACAGAAATTATAAAAGAAGCTAAGAAATCCAACCCATGACCACTTCCGAAACTTTATTTGCCCGCGCCCAGGAGCTGATTCCGGGCGGGGTTAACTCCCCGGTGCGGGCCTTTCGCTCGGTGGGCGGCGCGCCCGTGTTTATGCAGTCGGCCCAGGGCGCCTGGCTTACCGATGTGGATGGCAACCAGTACGTTGATTTCATTAACTCGTGGGGGCCAATGATACTTGGCCACGCCTTTCCGCCGGTGCAGGAGGCGCTGACCCAGGCGCTGCCCGCCTCGTTTTCGTTCGGGGCACCCACCCGGCGCGAAGTCGAGCTGGCCGAATTGCTCATCGAGATGGTGCCGAGCGTGGAGAAAGTGCGGCTGGTGAACTCCGGCACCGAGGCCACCATGTCGGCCATTCGGGTGGCGCGCGGCTACACGGGCCGCGCCAAAATCCTCAAGTTTGAGGGCTGCTACCACGGGCACGGCGACTCGTTTCTGATTGCCGCCGGCTCGGGCGCGCTCACGCTCGGCGCCCCCGATTCGCTGGGCGTGACGCTGGGCGTGGCCCAGGACACCCTCACGGTGCCTTATAATGCCCTGGCCGCCGTGGAGGCCGCCATCGCGGCCAACCCCGGCCAGCTGGCGGCCATTATCATTGAGCCGGTGGTAGGCAATATGGGCCTCGTGGTGCCGGCCCCCGGCTTCCTGGCCGGGCTGCGCGGGCTCTGCACCCAGCACGGCATCGTGCTCATTTTCGATGAAGTGATGACGGGTTTCCGCCTCGCGGCGGGCGGCGCGCAGGAGCGTTTTGGCGTGGTGCCCGACATGACGACGCTGGGCAAAATTATCGGTGGCGGCCTGCCCGTGGGCGCCTACGGGGGTAGGGCTGATATTATGAACCAGGTGGCGCCGGCCGGCAAAGTGTACCAGGCCGGCACGCTCTCGGGCAACCCGCTGGCTACCGCCGCCGGCCTGGCCCAGCTGCGCTACCTGCACGGGCACCCCGAAGTGTACCAGCAGCTCGAAGCCACCAGCACCCGCCTGGCCGACGGCACCCGCCAGATTGCGAAAGACTTAGGCCTGAACTACACCGTGAACCAGGTGGGCTCGATGTTCAGCCTGTTCTTCACGGCGGAGCCCGTCAACAACCTGGAGGACGCTAAAAAGTCGGACCTGCCGGCGTTTGGGCGCTACTTCCACGCCATGTTGCGGCGTGGCATCTACCTGGCGCCCTCGCAGTTTGAGGCGTTGTTTATTTCCACGGCCATCACCGACGAGCTGGTGGACAAATACCTCACCGCCTGCCGCGAGTCGCTGATTGAGGCGCACGCCTGATTTCTTCAGCGCGGAGTTTTGGCAGGTATGCTATCCGAAATTTTGCGTGACATTGCCACCTTTGCGAACCGAAGGTCGGCGAAGCTAAACTCCGCGCTACCCTACCCTATGCGTTTTTTGCTCAAGCTGCTCCTATTTCTCCCGCTGCTGGCCCAGGCCCAGACGCCCGCCGCGACCAACAAACAGCTGTTTGACCGCACCATCGACGAGCTGAATTTCCGCACCTTCGAGACGGTGTATGACAAGCACTTCACGCGCCAGAAATACCCCGAAAACCTGCGCACCGCCGCCGCCCGCCAGCAATTCGCCAACTTCGAGAACAATGCTGAGCTGCAAAAGCTGTTTCAGAACTACAACGGCGTGGCCGAGCGCTACAAGGGGCGCTTTGGCAATGGCCCGCTCACCCTGGCCGAGTTTGAGAAGCAGCTAAGCGGCGTGCTGCGCGACCGCAACTTCGAGTTCTTTATCCGCGGCCTGCCGCGCGATGAGAAATCGGCCCTGATTCGCAACGAGCAGCGCGCTATCAAGCAAGCGACGGCCCGCTTCAACGCCAGCGCGGCCCCCGCCGCCAAGCCCGCCACCGCCGAGCCCGAAGAGCCGCTGGCGCCGCCCGCGCCCCTTACCACCAACGGCCCCGCCCCCGGCGACGATGCCCCGCCCGCCCGCCCCGGCGCCGAGCCCGAAATCCGCCCCACCAGCGGCGCGCTCGCCCAGGAGGCCCCTACCCCCTCAGCCGGCCCCGGCTGGGTTGGCTACTTCACCTTGCTGCTGAGCCTGGGCTCGTTTGGCCTGCTGCTCTACACGGTGGCCAGCCTGCTGCCCGAATTGCGCCGGCTGCGCCGCCGCGTGCGCGACCTCGAAGCCGAGCAGGCCTACTACCCCCCCGCCGACGACCAAGGCTCCGCCGATGTCCCTACCCCCCCCGCCGAGCGTGGCCCCGGCTTCTTCAGCCGCTTTCGCCCCCAATCGACCGGCGAGCTGCCCGCCGACGAGTACGACGATGACGACGAGCACAACTAACTATCCTTCCGATTGCACGCTGACTACGCAGACGAAACCGTCTATAAAATCCGTGAAATCCGCTAAAATCCGCTAAATCCGTGATTCTGACCGACCAGCAAATCCGCGCCGAAATGGAGCGCGGTACCATCGTAGTGCAACCTTTTGACCCTGGCTGCCTCGGTACCAACTCCTACGACGTGCACCTGGGACGCTACCTGGCTACCTACGACGACGCGGTACTCGACGCCCGCCGCCACAACAAAATTACGACGTTTGAAATGTCGGCTGAGGAGGGCTTCGTGCTTCAGCCCGGCATCCTGTACCTGGGCGTGACCGAGGAATACACCGAAACCCACGCCCACGTGCCCTTCCTCGAAGGCAAGAGCAGCGTGGGCCGGCTGGGCATCGATATTCACGCCACCGCCGGCAAGGGCGACGTAGGTTTTTGCAACCATTGGACGCTGGAAATCAGCGTGTCGATGCCCGTGCGGGTGTATCCGGGGATGCCCATCGGTCAGCTCATCTACTTTGGTATTCAGGGCGATGTGCAAACGTTTTACAACCGCAAGCAGTCGGCCAAATACAATGAGCGCAGCGACCGGCCGGTGGAAAGTATGATGTGGAAAAACCAGTTTTGAGCGGCAGAGCGGCGCGTTAAGTAGCAGCGGAAGGCATAATTCCTTAACCTACCCGCCGGCTTCTGCGTTAGAATAAGCAGCCCCGCGCCCCAGGTCCCTGGCGCGCTGGTTGGCTAGCTTCGTTCCTACCCCTGCCCTATCTGCTCATGAAATCTGCTTTTGCCCTTTTACTTCTGGCCGCCACCTTCGCGGCGCACGCCCAGCAAATAGCCCCCGTGCCCGCTCCGGCATCGCCCATGCCGCAGGATAAAACCCAGCCCAGCCCGCGCCTTAACCCGGCCGTGAGCGACCGCGCCGAGCACCTGAGCGACCAGATGACGCGCGACCTGCGTCTGAATGGCTACCAGGCTTCCCGCCTGCGCGCCATCAATAACGATAAGATTACCAAGCTGGAGAGTGCAGAACACCAGTACGCTAGCAATCCTGACCAACTCGATAAGCAGTCGAAGACCATTGCCCACGAGCGCGACCAGGAGCTACAAGCGGTGCTTACCACCGACCAGTACACCAACTACTTCGATGCCCGCAAGCGCTACGCCCAGGCCGACCGTAACTACGCCCACAACGCCTCGGCTTCCAACCTGGTGAATTCGGTGCAAAACCCTACCCCCTCCCGCGCCAACGATGCGGTAATGAGCCCCACCAAACCCAAGGATACCAAGCGTTCCGGCGAGCCCTTTGGCCGCACGCTTCGCTAAGCAGCAGCTTTTAAATAACGCAAAAGAGGCCTTCCCAACATTAGGAAGGCCTCTTTTGCGTTGTTTAAAAGCTGCTGCTTACTAATTGGTAGCGCCCTGCTCGTCGATATAATCACTCAGCTCTTTGCAGAGCTGGCGCATCATCTCAGCCATTTTCTTGTCGCCGGTGGCCGTCTGAATGGTTTCAGCCATCGAGCCGATGTTATCGACCACGAAATACTTCATGGCGTCGGTGGGCATGTCCTTGGTCCAGAGGTCAATTTTCATCGTCGCATCCGCGTTCCGGTCCCAGATAGCGACGTTAATGGCCTTAGCAAATTGAATATCGGGGCCCGCGTCGGTAGCCTGCCAGCTGATAGCCTCGGGCACCTTCTGGTCGTCGAGAGCGATGCTGAAGCGGATTTCGGATTTTTTCATCGCAGATTCAAACGGATTTAGCGGATGGAACGGATACGCCGCTACGCGGCTGGTTACGTAAATGGGCAGCCGGATTTAGGCGGATGAAATAATGAATGCGCCGCGTTGCGGCTAGATACGTGTGGGCAGTTTCAAACTGACTAACAAACAAAAGTCAGCCGCTTTAGCGGCGTATCCGTTCCATCCGTTAAATCCGTTTGAATCTGCGGTCTAGACGTAATTGTTGAGCATCACCGGCATTACCAGCATCAGGATGCTTTCGTTCTCATCGGCCTGGGCGGGCATGAGCAGGCCGGCGCGGTTGGGCGTGCTCAGCTCCAGCGTGATTTCCTCGGAGTCGATATTCGACAGCATTTCTTGCAGGAAGCGGGCGTTGAAGCCGATTTCCATGTCCTCGCCATCGTACTGGCAGGCCAGCGTTTCCTTGGCCTCGTTGCTGAAATCCAGGTCCTCGGCCGAAATCACCAGCTCGGAGCCCGTGAGGCGCAGGCGCACCTGGTGGGTAGTTTTGTTGGAGTAGATGCTGATGCGACGCACCGAGTTTAGTAGCTCGGCGCGGTTGATAGTCAGCTTGTTGGGATTGCTCACCGGAATCACGTTCTCATAGTCGGGGTAGCGCTCGTCGATGAGGCGGCACACCAGGCGCAGCTGGTTGAACGAGAAAAACGCGTTGCTCTGGTTGAACTCGATGCGCACCGGCGTGGCCTCGGAGGGTAGGGAGCTTTTGAGCAGGTTAAACGCCTTGCGCGGGATGATGAGGTTGGCGGTTTGGCCGGCGCCCACGTCCTGGCGGCGGTAGCGCAGCAGGCGGTGCCCATCGGTAGCCACGAAGGTGACCTGCGCCTCGCCCAGCTGCACCAGAATGCCGGTCATGGCCGGGCGCAGCTCGTCGGTGCTCACCGCGAAAATCGTCTTGTTAATGGCCCGCGCCAGCGATGACGACGGCATCTCGACCGGGGCCGAGCCCTTCACCACCGGCACGCGGGGGAAGTCGGCGGCGTTCTCGCCGGCCAGCTTGTAGCGCCCGTTGGCCGAGCTGATTTCGATGGTGTAGGTTTCCTCGTCCAGCGTGAAGGTCACGGGCTGGTCGGGCAGGTTCTTGAGCGTGTCGAGCAGGATGCGGGCCGGGGCCGCGATGCGCCCCGATTCGCGCGCTTCGATGGGCAGCTCGGTCATCATGCTCGTCTCCAGGTCGGAGGCCGTGATGGTGAGCTTACCGGGCTCAATCTCAAACAGGAAGTTCTCCAGGATGGGCACCACGGGGTTGTTCGTGACCACGCCGTTGATGCTCTGGAGCTGCTTGAGCAGGGCCGAGGACGAAACAATGAACTTCATAAGAGGGGGTAGGAATAGGTTTTGGCAGAGGGCAAAGATACTTCGGCGGGCACCGAATCAGCTAGCAAATTTAGCCCCCCCGCCCCTACCTTTGAAAAAAGCCCCGCCCTATGGATACGCAAGCCATCGAGATTATCGAAACCGAGGTAGTCCTCGAAGAAGCTATGTCATTCAACCATTCCCGCCTCATTGGTCGCCTCAATGTACTGTTAGCTACCTACGAAGCGGAGTACGATATTTTACCAGAACTGGAATTTGAATTAAGTACCGGGCGGCTTAAGCCTGACGTGGCCATTATGCCCCGCCAAGCCTATAATTGGGAAAAGGATATTATCCGCTACCCCTCACCACCAACCACGGCCATCGAAATTCTGTCGCCTACCCAGGCGCTGGATTTGTTGATTACCAAAATTCGGGAATTTTACTTTCCCGCCGGCGTGCAGTCGGCGTGGCTAATCGCACCAGCCGTCAAGTCAGTCTATTTATTTCTACCGGCGCAACCGGCGCAGGTCTTTGGGTCCGGCATCCTGCACGACCCGGTTACGCAATTCAAAGTTTCGCTCGAAGACCTTTTCAGATAGCTCTCAGCCATCTTACGCAAAAAGCCTGACGCAAAAACGTCAGGCTTTTTCGTACTCAAACAAAATCGTCCACAAAATCCGACTACTCCGAAAAATCCGAATGAATCCGTGGTTCAGACATTAAACCGGAAGTGCATGATATCCCCATCCTGCACCACGTAGTCCTTCCCCTCCACGGCCATCTTGCCGGCTTCCTTGATTTTTACCTCAGTCTTATACTCCTGGTAGTCAGGCAGCTTGATAACCTCGGCGCGGATAAAGCCCTTCTCGAAATCGGAGTGGATGACGCCGGCGGCGGCGGGGGCCTTGTCGCCGCGGTGCACGGTCCAGGCGCGCACTTCCTGCACGCCGGCCGTGAAGTAGGTGATGAGGTTCAGCAGCTCGTAGCTGGCCCGGATGAGCTTGTTCAGGCCCGACTCGGTGAGGCCGTACTCGCCCAGGAACAGGGCCTTTTCCTCGGGGTCTTCCATCTCGGCAATCTGCGCCTCGATGGCGGCCGACACCAGCACTACCTGCGCACCTTCGGCCCGCACGTGCTCGCGCAGGGCGGCTACGTGCTTGTTACCATCGGTGGCAATGCTGGCCTCGTCCACGTTGGCCACGTAGATAACGGGCTTGATGGTGAGCAGCTGCAAGTCGGCCACGGCGGCGAGGTCATCTTCGGTAGCGGTCACGGCGCGGGCGTTCTGGCCAGCTTCGAGGGCTTGCTTGAACTTCTGGAGGCCCACCACTTCCTTCTTGGCCACGGCGTCGCCGGCCTTGGCGCTGCGCTCCGACTTCACCAGCTTCTTATCGATGCTTTCGAGGTCTTTGAGCTGCAATTCGGTGTCGATTACGTCCTTGTCAAACACGGGGTCTACCCCCCCGGCCACGTGCACGATGTTGGGGTCGTCGAAGCAGCGCACCACGTGAATGATGGCGTCCACCTCGCGGATGTTGGCCAGGAATTTATTGCCCAGGCCCTCGCCCTTGCTGGCCCCTTTTACGAGGCCGGCGATGTCCACGAACTCGATGATGGTGGGTAGCACGCGCCTGGGATTCACGAGGGCTTCCAGAATCTGGAGGCGCTCGTCGGGCACGGTAATCACGCCCACGTTGGGCTCAATGGTGCAGAAAGGATAGTTGGCCGATTCGGCCTTAGCGTTGGATAACGCGTTGAAAAGCGTGGATTTGCCGACATTCGGCAGGCCGACAATACCGCAGCGGAGGCCCATTTTGTCTACTTATGAATTGGGAAGTGTGAAGTATGAATTCGCATAATTCGGTCACGAAGGTACGGCGGGGCCCGGCCGCTAACGCAAAGCGCCGCTGCTCCTGGTGCGGAACAGCGGCGCGCTACTACTATTTCTCCCCCTCGTGCTTGTCGCGTGTAGTTAGTAGGTACTCTCGCCCAGGTCGGGGGCGGGGTCGTGCCCGGCGGGGCGGTTGGCCTGGCCATCGGGCGCCTGGCCGTCGGGGCGGGCCTGCTCACTGTCGAAGGTGGGGCGCGGGCGGTCGAGCTCGGCTACTTCTTCTTCGGTCAACAGCTCATCGCGCACGAAGTCCACGGCGTCGTGCAGGGCATCGATAAACTTATTAAAATCTTCCTTATAAAGGAAAATCTTGTGCTTTTCGTAGCTGGCGGGGCCGTCAGGGTCGGCGCCGGGCCGGCGCTTACTTTCGGTGATGGTGAGGTAATAATCCTGGCCACGGGTGGCTTTTACGTCGAAGAAATACGTGCGCTTACCCGCCTTCATGCGGTGCGAGTAAATTTCTTCCTGGTCTTTTGAGTACCGGTCTTCCACGAGTTGAGAGGGGGAATAATAGGGGTGATTTTAATTTTTAAACAGCTAAACTTACGTCGGCCAAAGCAAAGATAGAGCCGGAACAGCGAACCTAAATTCGGCTTTTGCCCCGGCGAAACTCAAGGGGCGGGCGGCTTGTTTATCAGCACGTAAGATTCTTTCAGCAGCACACTATCCGAACTTCATAGTATTGCTTACTTATAAACGCTACCTTAGATTAATGTAGCTACTTGATTGCTAACTGCGTATTAGCCTTCCCTACCCCCCTTCTTATGTCTGCACCCGCGCTCGACCTGGCCGCTATTCGCTCGTTTGAAAACCTGGAGCTGCTGGCCCGACAGCTGGTCGATGGCTTTATTACTGGCCTGCACCAGTCGCCCTACCACGGCTTTTCGGTCGAGTTTTCGGAGCACCGGCTCTACAACCCCGGCGATAGCACCCGGCACGTGGACTGGAAGGTATTTGCCCGCACCGACAAGCTCTTCGTGAAGCGCTACGAGGAAGAAACCAACCTGCGCGCCCACCTGCTGCTCGATGTGAGCCCGAGCATGTACTACCCCTCCCCCGGCCACGACAAGCTGAAGTTCGCGGTGCTGGCGGCGGCGGCCCTCACTACCCTCTTGCAACGGCAGCGCGACGCGGTGGGCCTCGTCACCTTCGCCGAAACCGTGGAGCTGCAAACGCCGGTGCGCTCCACTTCCTCGCACCGCCACACGCTGCTGCTGGCCATGCAGCAACTGCTGGAGCGCCCTACCCCCCCCAGCCGGCCCGGCCAGGCCACCGACGTGGCCGGCGTGCTGCACGCCATCGCGCAGCAAATTCCCAAGCGCTCGCTCGTCATCTTGTTCAGCGATATGCTGGGGCGCGGGGCGGCTGAGCAGGAGGCGGCGCTGGCGGCCTTGCAGCACCTGCGCCACCAGCACCACGAGGTGCTGGTGTTTCACGTGCTGGACCGGGCCACGGAAAGTAATTTTGACTTTCAGGACCGGCCCTACATTTTTGAAGACGTGGAAACGGGCCAGGAAATTCGCCTTCAGCCGGCGCAGGTGCGCGAGCAGTACCGGGCGGCCATGCGGCAGTTTGAGGAAGACCTGGCGCTGCGCTGCGGCCAGCTTAAGATTGATTTTGTACCCGTGGATGTGCGCGAGCCGTTCGACAAAGTGCTGCACGCCTACCTGGTGAAGCGTGGCAAAGCCCGGTAATTTATGTTTGCTACCTTCTTTTTTGGGGCGTTGTTCCTGCTGTTTCTGGATGTGCTGCTGGCCTCGGTGACGATGTACATCGCGTATTCGCACGGGCACTCGCGGCTCAAGTGGTTTGTGCTGGGGATGGTGCTGCCGTTCTTCTCCATTTTTATCGCGCTGGCCGTAGCTATGCGCGATGAGCAGCGGGCCAAAGCGGCGCGCGGCGGGGCACCCGCGCCGGTACCCGAGCCGGGCGAATTCTCCTAGGTACCACTATCGGCCCGTAGCTTCGGGGCAGTTTTTCACCGGCCGGGCTGCCCGGCGCTTTTGCTTTCAAGTATGTATCAGGTACTTCTTTATCTTCATTCGTGGCTGCGGTGGTTTGTGCTGGGCGCGGGCCTGCTGGCCGTGGTGCGGGCCTACGCGGGCTGGACCGGCCGCCGGCCCTTCACCAAGGGCGACAACGCCATTGGCGCCGCTTTTTCGGGCTTTATGTGGCTGCAAGTCATTATTGGCCTGGGGCTTTACTTCGGCCTGAGCCCCTGGGGCCTGAATGCCATGAAGCAGCCCGGTGCCATGCACGACCCTACTAAGCGCTTCTTCGGCATGGAGCACGTTGTTGTAATGCTACTGGCCGCCATTCTGGCCCAGGTGGGCCGCATCGCCCTCAAAAATGCCTCCAGCGATACGCTCAAGCACAAGAAAGCTTTTACCTACTTCGCTATCGCGCTGGTGCTGGTGCTGCTGATGATTCCGTGGGGCATCTGGAACCCATACCGGCCGCTGTTTCGTTTCTAGACCGCAGATTCAAACGGATTTAGCGGATGAAACGGATACGGCGCCGCGCGCCTGACTACGCTTTGCTTCTCGTTCTTGGCTGAATCCGCAATAGCTTCGCGCTCAATTAAAAAGGGTGGCCTGCGGGGCCACCCTTTTTA
>JAABUK010001434.1_pt1 | contig 45407 bp, 41 predicted proteins | sample 5559141 | NCBI WGS metagenome assembly JAABUK01 (sample SAMN10711869, study PRJNA513367) | rock metagenome | isolation source: Antarctica rocks | place: Antarctica: Victoria Land, Pudding Butte nord | collected 2016-01-03 | reverse complement strand
TGCCTGCCGGTAAATACACAATTACTGCAAAAGCTACCGATAATAGCGGTCATGTAACCACGTCTGCCGCTGTATCTATAACGGTTACGTCATCTTCCAATCCAACAGTTAACATTACCAGTCCTTCTAATAATACAAGTTATAAAGAAGGAGCTACTATTAATATCAGCGCTAATGCAAAAGATGCGGGTGGGTCTATTAAGAAAGTGGAGTTTTATAAAGGAACAACTTTGCTGACCACCGAATACAATTCACTTTACAGTTGGAACTGGAAAAATGTAGCCGCCGGTAATTACACAATTACTGCTAAAGCCACAGATAACAGCGGGCATGTAACTACGTCTTCACCTGTTTACATAAAAGTTGTAAAGGTAAGCAACAGATCATCAGATAATAACGGAACCTCAGATATTGTAAATAACAGTGATACCATCAATGCTAAGGGAGCAATTACAGATAAAGCAGGGTCTGCGTCGTTTGATTTCAGTTTGTTTCCAAATCCTGCTGTTAATACTATTAAAGTTAGCTTTTACCAGTCTCTGGTCAATCAGAAAGCTAATCTTTCTGTACAAAGCATTTCGGGAAGCACACTAAAAAACACCTCTTTGATACTTTCTGGTAAAACAGTTGAAATAGATATTTCTTCATTACCCCCCGGCACCTACTTTATTAGGTTAACCGGTAATAATTTTGGGGTTAGTAAAAAATTTGTAAAAATCAATTAAAATAAGATCAGCGGGTAGTGATAACTACGGCAAGAAGATAGGTTTCACAATTACAAATAGTTAAGAAGCAGATTTATATCTCCTTCTTAACTATTTGTAATTTATACCACATTTAGATTATATAAAATGATTTTGATAAATTCCGGCACAAGTAATTGCTGAATTCAAAATAGCAGAAATAATTTGTGACTGTTAATGTATTAAACCAGGAGCTTGTACTTATAAATTTAGTAAGTATAATATACTATAACGGCTTCTGCCTCGTTAAATTATAGTGTCATTTTTGATAAGGTTAACGGAATAGGATTGAAAAAGCCTTTTGTTTGAGAAACGTTTGAAAAATTTGCTGTTGATTAGAAATTTTAGCGACAAAAGTTGTCAGAACTGAATTTTTTTATACAAATAATTTTTATCAGGTAAGGGAATGTGATAATGAAAGGAATAGATTTATCAATAAAACAAAATGAACTTTTATATGTAATTTACCTTTTTTTAATCAAAAATATCCCTGGTAAGTGTCAAACCTGTAATCATTACAGAGGAATTTTGGAAAATAAATCAACTATTCTATGCTTTTTAACTCGTTACAATTTTTACTATTTTTTCCAATTGTAACAATTATTTATTTCTTATTACCATTCAGGTTTCGATGGTTGCATTTGTTAATAGCCAGCTGTATATTTTACATGGCTTTCATTCCTATATATATTGTCATTTTGTTTGCTACGATTATTGTTGACTATATAGCAGGAATAATGATAGAAAATTCAAAAGGTAAGAGACGTAAATTGTTTTTAATAGCAAGCATTGTAGCTAATGTAGGCGTATTAGCTGTTTTTAAATATTATAATTTTTTTGCAGCTAATATAGATACACTGTTTTCTTCAATGCACATTACAACTACCTCGGTGCCATTATTGAGAATTCTGCTGCCAATAGGTTTATCGTTTCATACATTTCAGGCTATGAGTTATACTATAGAAGTGTATCGTGGTAATCAAAAGGCTGAACGCCACTTTGGAATTTACGCTTTGTATGTAATGTTTTATCCCCAGTTAGTAGCAGGCCCCATAGAAAGACCCCAAAATGTAATTCATCAATTTCACGAAGAGAAATTTTTTAATTATGACAACGTAGTAAGTGGCTTAAGATTAATGATGTGGGGAATGTTTAAAAAAGTAGTAATTGCCGACAGGTTAACAGAACTTACAGATCCGGTTTTTAATAATCCGCATAACTATCCCGCAATTACCCTGGCTCTGGCAACGGTATTTTTTACTTTTCAGATTTATTGCGATTTTTCAGGATACTCAGATATTGCATTAGGAACCGCCAGAGTAATGGGTTTTAAATTAATGAAAAACTTTAATCGCCCATACTCCTCAAAAAGCATCTCCGAATTTTGGAGCCGCTGGCATATTTCACTCTCAACCTGGTTTAGAGATTATTTATACATTTCTTTAGGGGGAAACAGGGTTTCTGTACCAAGATGGTTTTTCAATTTGTTTTTTGTTTTCCTCGTAAGCGGATTTTGGCATGGAGCGAACTGGACATTTATAGTTTGGGGAGCGTTACACGGTGTTTATTTAATAGCAGCTATTTTGATTGAAAAAGCCAAAGTAAAATTAGTTGGACCTTCAAATACAAAGACTAAAAGTATATTTTTAAATGCTGTAAATATTACTGTCACGTTTGTTCTTGTTTCTGTAGCCTGGGTATTTTTCAGAGCTAATACTGTATCCGATGCCATCTATATTATCAAACAACTACCTTATACTGTCAGCGATGGTTTTAGAATACTTAAAACAAGGAATGCAGAGTTTATGAATATCTGGGATATAAATGAGTTTCTTACTTTTAAAAGACTTGCCTTTGCCTTTTTACTTATATTTTTATTACAACTTATAGAATTTGCCCAATATAAATTTAATATTGTACGGATGCTTTATACTAAACCAGTCTACGTAAGGTGGCTTACGTATTATTCAATAATATATGCTATCATTACCTACGGCGTTTTTAAAAATCATCAATTCATTTATTTTCAATTTTAAACAATAAAATGGGAATTAGAAATTTTATAATAAAGTTTTCACTTTTTGCACTTATTGCGTTTCCGGTACTAACCTTTAAAAATCTTTTATTTTATTATACTGGTTTGTATAAATCATCTGTTTACGGCTCGGAAGTTTACAGGTCATTGGATAAAAGTAAAATGAAGAAAAAAGTAAAGAAACTTTTGATTGGCGACAGTGTAGGTAATCAATTATATGATAATGATAAATATAATGACTCCATTTTTTCCTTAACGTGTAATCAGGCCATCTCAATGGCAGGACAATATATACTGCTATCAAACTTTATAGAAACAAACAAAAAAAACCCGCCGGAAGAAGTTATACTGTTAATAACACCGGTGTCTTTTTCAAATAATTTAAACCAGAATCTTTCATACCACTATTTCCTTAAACCCTTTTATTATAAAGAAAACCAAAAGTATTTTGACCAATTGTGCAATACACAGATTAAAAAAATACCTTATTATTATTCTTCTGAAATACCATTTATAAGAAGCAGTAATTGGGCGCCTGAGTATGTGGAAACAAAAGATAGGTCCTATAAAATTATTTCACCCCTTTCAATGGATTATATTAAAAAAATGAAAGAGTTATGTATATCAAACAATATTAAATTCACCATTACTGCCACACCTGTCAGGTCTTCCCATCAAGAGTTGATGGCCAAATATTCCAAAACTCCTGAAGTTACACAAGGTGGTCTCAGCAGTGATTTAAATAACTATTTTAATAAGATTGTTTTTATGCCTGATGTTTTATTTAAAGATTACAGCCACTTCAAAATTAAAAATATACCAGTTGATTTTTTAAAATTAAGAGGTTGAAAGGATAGTGAAGTCTTATTTTTATTCTTTTTTTGGTAAAAAAATAGCAGAGGAAAAACATTGCTCAGTTCCACTATTTAAGTAAGACGATCATCAGGCTAACAATAATAAATGTGTCTGTGGGTATAAATTCAATTGCACTGCAGTTGTGAAGCCAGCGCCATTCTTATTTCACCATAAGTTATTTCTTCGGGCAGGTTATCTTTTAAAATTCTTAAACTCTCATGCCCAAATGTTTCAGCAGCTTTTTTGATTACTTCCTGTTTATTCTTGTCTACCACATCATCTACAGCTATTTCGCCAGATGTTATGTAATAACTTAAATGTGACTCAACAGTGCCACTGCTTAGACTTCTTTCTTCTGCAATTTCGGCTATTGTTTTGCCTTGCATAAACAGGCTGTAGCTTACCCGTCTTGTATCAGTTGGCATTTCTGAGGTTGCTGATGGCGGTTTTTGCTTTCTTTCGCGCTTGGGCTGTTTCAGGCTGATGCGGGTTTGCAAACTGTAAGCGTTACAATAATCCTGCACCGATTCTAAAAAAGGCTTTCCATACTTCTCAGCTTTAAATGTACCGAAACCGGAGATTTTTAAAAGGTCGGATTCTGTTAGCGGAAGGTAAGTTGCCAGGTCGAGCAAAGTACTGTCGCTAAAAATAACGTATGCCGGCACATTTTCTTCACGGGCGAGCTTGTTGCGCAGCTGCTTCAGGTTTTCAAACAATTCTTTTTCGTATGGATGCTCCTGGTAAACCTGTGGCTCTTTTGCAATTTCTATATTTACAGGTGCAGACAAATACACCTTTTCTTTTTGAAACAATACTGCTTTGGCTTTTTCTGTCAGATGAAGAACAGGATATTGTCCGTCCGTTGGCTGCAGGTATCCATAATTGATAAGCTCTTTTGTATAATGCAGCCACTCCTCTTTAGCAACATCTTTACCTATGCCATAAACCGAAAGACTTTTGTGTTCGTCACGTATCTTTTCGTTGTTGCTGCCGCGCAATATTTCTGCAATGTAGCGCATACCAAAACTTTCTTTCACTCTTGCCACCGTACTGAGAATTTTTTGTGCTATAATAGTAGCTTCTTTTAAGACAGGTTTGTTTAAACATACATCGCAACTGCCGCAGTAATCCGGAGCTTCATCACCAAAATAATTCAATAAGTACTTTCTTCTGCATGTTTTTATCTCGCAAAATTTACTCATTTTATCAAGCTTTTGCAGCATAATTTTTGTTTGCGCTGCATTGCCTTCTACTTCAGCAAACCTTTTCAGCTTCATTACATCACCGGTGCCATAAAACAATATTGCTTCACTGTGCAGACCATCTCTTCCGGCACGGCCTGTTTCCTGGTAATAGCCTTCAATGTTTTTTGGAAGATCAACATGTATCACAAACCGGACGTTGCTTTTGTTTATCCCCATGCCAAAAGCGATAGTAGCAACGATTATATTTATATCATCTTTCAGAAACTTATCCTGCCTTTCGTCCCGTATATTTTTTTCCAGTCCTGCATGATAAGCTTCTGCATTAAAGCCATCCTGTTTTAAATCTTCTGCAAGTCTTTCTGTAGATGTTCTGCTTAAGCAGTAAATAATACCGCTATCCTTTTTATGCTCTTTTAAATAATCTGTGAGTTCTTCATAATAATTCCTCTTTGGTTTTACGTAGTAATAAATGTTAGGACGGTTAAAGCTGTTTTCAAACACTTTGTATCGTGTAAAACGCAGCTTATCAATAATATCTTTTTGGGTAAGCGCATCAGCAGTAGCCGTTAACGCAATTACAGGAATATTTGAAAACTTTTCTTTAAGCTGACCCAATATTAAATATTCAGGACGAAAATCATGACCCCATTGAGAGATGCAATGCGCTTCATCAATTGCAAACAGCGAAACATTTATCTGCTGCAGGAATTGTATAAATTGTGTTTCATTACCCATTAACCTTTCAGGAGCGAGGTACAACAACTTAAGTTGGTTATTTTTTAATTGTTGAAAAATAGCAGCTTGCTCACCGGTACTTTGCGTGCTGTTTAAAAATGCCGCTTTAATACCGTTTACAACCAATGCATCTACCTGGTCTTTCATCAAAGCAATCAAAGGGCTTACAACAATCGTTACTCCCGATAAGCACAAAGCCGGCACCTGATAGCACAGGCTTTTACCTCCGCCCGTAGGCATAAGCACAACAGCATCTTCTCCTGCAAGCACATGCTCTACAATTTCCTGCTGGTTGTGACGGAAGGAATCGTAGCCAAAAACGGTTTGAAGAATATGTTGGGGATTGCTTACGTTAGTCATAATTTGCACAAGTTTTAACTAAAACAAAGGTGAAACACACAAATTAAGATAAAAATCAGGAGCATTAAGAGTTGAACCTCTCTTTTAAACTTATTATCAATTTCTAAAACTGGGTTTATTATCCAATAATTATCTTATAAATCTTAGTTTTCCTATCACATCACCATCAGACTGCATCCTCTTATATCACTATTGTCTCTTCTTCCTAAAACTTCAAAACTGCCATCGTCAAATATTTTCCCGACATCATCAGTAGCTATAAAACTGCAGCTATAGATATTGGCGAGATCAATCACATTCATCAGACCTCTTCCTTTTTCAGTTATTAATAACGGGTCGTCTTCGTCTCTTACCAAAACTTTCATCCACGAAACAGTATTAAAAATTCCTTCACCAGATGAATAACCTTGCGACAGCAATTCCGTCATTCCATATTCAGAATGTATAGCAGATATTTTAAATTGTTTTTGTAAAAATGAATGAACTTCTTCCCTGATCATTTCTTTCCTTCTCCCTTTCATTCCGCCGGTTTCCATAATTATTGTATTTTTTAATGGCATCGGAAATTGTTCTGCAAAATCGAGCAATGCAAATGTGACTCCTATAAGCAACGTTTTTTGTTTTTTGGCTTCCAGCTCTTTTAAAACATTTGCCAGCTTTTCAAATTCATATAGATAAAAGCCGCTTTCTTTATGCGATGAAAGTTTAATTAATTCCTTAACCATCACGATAAGGGATGAACCTTTTCTCTCGAGATATGATGGGAGTAAACCAATAATGCACCATTCTTCAGGATCTCCATAAAATCTTTTAAAACCTTCGGTAAAACTTTGTGTATAAATAGTAAGGTCTTTCACTGCATGACTGCTGTTGACAGTTCCGGTAGTGCCGCTGCTCTCAAAAATAATTTCAGGCGTAAAATTTCCGGTAACAACTTCATGTGTTTTGAAAAATGAAACGGGCAAAAAAGGAATTTGGGAAAGTTGAGCTACTTTATTAATATCAATGTTTAATGCATTGACCCAGCAATGATAAATCTTGTTTTCAGTATATTGAAATCTGAAAATTTTCAAGGCCTGTTGTTCAAAAGCGGAGGGAGACACTGAGAAAATATTGTTAACAATCTCTTTCACTGTTGCTGACGGCTGAATGGTTTTAACTAAATTTGAGAATTAAATGAAAATAATGCCTACAAAGATATTGGTTGCTTTTATCGGATTGTGTTTTTTAGTAGCCTGCTCAAAAGATAAATATACCACCAAGCCCCAGTTAAAATACAAGGGTGTAAATACCAGGACATTAAGCAGGAACGAGACATTGACCTTTACTCTTGAAGTAACGGATGCTCAGGGAGATATTCAGGACACCATATGGGTGCAGGAAGTGGTAAAAAACTGTGCCGATGGCGGCGGCATAGCCACCTATAGAATGCCAAATTTCAATGCAGTTAAAGATTTAAAAGGAGATATAGAAGTATGTTATGCTTATGGTATCGGTCGTGGTTGTCCTGATATTTACGAGCCAAAGTGTCCCGGTAAAAATGACAGCGCAACGTACAAATTCTGGATCCAGGATAAAGCTAGAAACGTAAGTGATACAGTAACGAGCGATCAGGTAGTTATTGTCAATAATTAATACCATCTGTTGAACAAGTTTATCAGCGTATTTTTCTATGGAAATATTTTTTTAGGAATTTGTGCAGCAGCGCTTTGTATCGAAACTAACCTGCTTACCGGTATTACTTTAAATGTTTTTCCTTTCTATTTGCTTATTTTCTTTTGCACATGTATTTACTACACCAACATATATGTAAGAAGTGTATCAGTAAAAAATTATAACGAAAGAGCTGTATGGTACAAAAATAATCTTACAACAATTAAGAAGACTCTTAAGGTTGCCATTTTCCTGGTAATTATTTTCCTGCTGCTGTTTGTATTCAAAAATAATTATGCGCTTCTTTCACTTTCACCAACACAATTGCTGCTTGTTATTACATTGCCGTTAATTGCCTTTTGGTATACTTTTTCGCCGGCTGTTTTTCGTCTAAAAAAAATCAGGCAAACGGGGTGGATAAAACCATTTGCAGTAGGATTTACATGGGCAGGCTGGGTAACTGTTTATCCGATAGTAATATCAAAAGTTCAGTCAAATCAACCGGCTGTCACTATGGTTTCTGCTTGTTTATTGTTATGGTTTCAAAATTTTCTGTTTTTTTCTATCAATGCAATCATTTTTGATATAAGAGATTATCGTACTGACTCTTATCACCGGCTTAAAACATATCCTGTGATTTTTGGTATCAAAAACACTTTTCGTTTTATCATTATTCCTCTTATTATTGTAAATCTGGTGGTATTTTCTTTGTTTCAATTGCAGCAAAATTTTTCTTTTTTACAAACTTTAATCCAGTTAATTCCATACATATTTTTAGTTTTTATTATAGCCAAATACAGGCAGGGAAGAAGTGTTTTATATTACCTTGCGGCCGTTGACGGTTTGGTTTTTTTAAAAGCTGTTTGCGGAATAACAAGTATTTTATTAATAAAAAAGTAATAATGCCGAAATTAAAAAATGAAAAGAAGAATGAAGAAACAATACTCAACGAAACATCACATTCTTTTTTGCGTACATATTTAAATAATCCTTCGCCTGTCGGGTTTGAGTCAGGCGGACAAAGAATATGGCTCGATTACCTGCAGCCATATATAGATGAAAAGTTTACCGATCCGTACGGCACAGCAGTAGGTATTATAAATCCCAATCAGCCATTCAAAGTAGTGATTGAAGCGCATGCCGACGAGATAAGCTGGTTTGTTAATTACATTACTGACGCGGGGTTGATTTATTTAAAAAGAAATGGCGGCGTAGATCACCAGGTTGCGCCAAGCAAAAGAGTTGTTATTCATGGTAAAAACGGGTTGGTGAAAGCGGTATTTGGCTGGCCGGCTATTCATACGCGTCTTTCTAACCCTGAGCAAAAAGAGCCGCAACCTAAAGTTGATAATCTCTGGCTCGACTGCGGTGCAAGAACCAAAAAAGAAGTTGAAGACCTTGGCGTGCATGTAGGTTCTGTAGTTACGTATGAAGAAGGTTTTGACGAGCTTTCTTACGGTTACTACATCGGCCGGGCAATGGACAACCGCATCGGTGGATTTATGATTGCAGAGGTTGCGCGCTTATTAAAAGAAAGTAACAAAAAACTGCCTTATTCGCTTTATATCGTAAATGCCGTGCAGGAAGAGATTGGTTTGCGCGGGGCGGAAATGATTGCACGGCGTATTAAACCAAACGTGGCAATCATTACCGATGTCACCCACGACACTACCACACCTATGATCAATAAAAATATTGAAGGTGATTGCAGTTGCGGCAAAGGACCGTCGCTTGCTTACGGCCCTGCAGTTCATAACAAGCTATTAAACTTTGTGCAGGAGGTAGCCGAAAAATCTAAAATACCTGTTCAGCTTCGCGCCATCAGCCGCAGTACCGGTACCGATACTGATAGCTTTGCGTATGCCAATGATGGCTGTCCTTCCGTTTTAATATCTATTCCTTTGCGTTATATGCATACAACTGTTGAAATGCTGCATAAAAGAGATATTGAAGAAACCATTAAACTCATGTATGAAACGTTGTTAGCCCTTACTCCCGAAACCAATCTGAGTTATATGTAAGAGAGTTTTTGAATAAAGGGGTTTTTACTTTTAGTAATTTTACTATACTAAAAGTCTGTTTGGGGTATTACAAAGCCTTAGAAATGAATTGAGAGATTATTTATATAAATATCTTTGCTCTGTTAATATCCAATATCACATGAGAAATTTTACTATCCTGATTTTTATGAAAGACTGATCCAAAAAAATGAAAAACCTTGTATTCCTTTTATCCTGAAAAACCAGTAAGCCTAACAGGAAAACAAAAAATTTAGTCCCGCCCGCAAGGCGGGATTTTTTTTTATAATATTAAGGTCAGGCCGGGCATTCGCAGGATTAATTACATTTTAAAAGTTTGTTCTTTTTTGCTGTAAAAGAGACTGCTGGATGGAAAGTATTTTTGTACTTACATGGCAAATTATATAAATTCGTCTTTATTTATATTTGTCTTACATCCGGTTTTCATAAAAACTCCCCTTAAAGTATTGATATGATAAAACTGTTAGCCTTTTTTATTTGCGCAGCTTTTTTTTACACATCCTCCGCACAAACCACTCCTTTATGGATACGCTATCCTGCCATTTCACTTGACGGTAAAACAATAGTATTTGGTTACAAAGGTGATATATACAGGGTAGACGCAAAGGGCGGTGTGGCTTCACCTCTTACCATACACGAAGCACAGGATATGATGCCGGTATGGAGCCATGATGGAAAATATGTTGCTTTTGCAAGTGACCGCTATGGCAACTTTGATGTATTTGTAATGCCTGCAACAGGCGGCACTCCTGTACGTCTTACAACTAACAGCGCAGCCGATTATCCTTACGACTTTAGTATTGATGATAAGCAGGTAATTTTTGGAAGCGGTCATAATGCTCCTGCGGCAAGTGTCCGTTTTCCAAGTCCGCGGCTTTTTCAAAATCTTTATACCGTTTCAATTACCGGCGGAAGACCTGTATTAATAACTGCCGCCGGTGCAGAATATGCTCATTATAACAGTAAGGGAAATCAACTTGTTTTTCAGGACAGAAAAGGCTATGAAGACCCATGGCGAAAGCACCAGACATCTGCAGTAAGCAGAGATGTATGGTTGTACGACTTAGGTAATAAATCGTATAAAAAATTGTCTGTTTACCAGGGCGAAAACCGCGAGCCTTTATTCAGCGGTGATAATTCAATATATTACCTTAGTGAAAGAGGAGGCATCTCTCAAAACATTTTTAAATCCTCGATTAATAATCCTTCAGATATAAAACAACTGACCACTTTTGAAAAGCATCCTGTCAGGCATCTGTCCAGGTCTGACGACAATACGCTTTGCTTTACTTACAACGGAGAAATGTATTTAATGAAAGAGGGCAATCAACCCAAAAAGGTAAGCATACAGATATATAATGATGGCCGTGTAAATACGGAAAAGAATGTACCTATTAATGGTAATGTAACAGAATTTGTTTTAAGCCCTAACGGAAAAGAGATTGCATTTGTAACCCGCGGAGAAATATTCGCGACAAGTGTTGAAGGCACGCAAACTAAACGCATTACCAACACGCCGCAGCAAGAGCGGATGATAAGGTGGTCGCCCGATGGAAAGAGTCTGGTATATGCAGGCGAACGAAATGACAACTGGGATATTTACCGTACTGCTATCAGCCGCAGCGATGAACCTTACTTTTATGCATCAACAGTTTTGAAAGAAGAACCAATCATCGCCACCAAAGCTGAAGAATTTCAACCTAAATTTTCGCCTGACGGAAAAGAGATTGCCTATATAGAAGAACGAAATATTTTAAAGGTATACAACGTTGCTTCTAAAAAAACACGCACGCTTTTACCTGTAGGTCATAATTATTCATACAGCGATGGTGACTGGGATTTTGAATGGAGCCCCGACAGTAAATGGATATTGGCTGACGATCAGAAAGGGTATTTTTTTGTAAATAATGCAGCTTTAATAAAAGCGGATGGCAGCTTTTTCACAAATCCTGTAAATAGTGGTTTTGGCGAGGAAAGAAATAAATGGGCTTTAAACGGTAAAGTAATGACCTGGCTCACCAGCCGTAATGGGAGAAAATCATTGGCCAACCAAGGCAGTTCGGAGAAGGATGTTTACGCCGTATTTTTTGATAAAGACGCCTACGACCGTTTTCAGTTAACCAAAGAAGAGTTTTCGCTGCTTAAAGAAAAAGAAGAACTGGTAAAAAAAGACAGCACACTGAAAGTTGAAAAAAAGGCAGCCGATAAAAAAGATTCATTAGTTAAAAAGCCACTTCAATTAGATATTAGTGATTTGGATAATCGTAAAGTCCGTTTGACAATCAACAGTTCTTCAATAAGTGATTACGTGCTCAACGATGATGCCAGCAAGGTTTATTATACTGCTGCTTTTGAAAAAGGATATGACCTTTGGGTAACCGATCCGCGTACAAACGAAACTAAAATTCTTGCTAAGCTCGGAGGAACACCAACTGATGTTGAATTGAGCAAAGACGGCAAAACATTAATTGTAAGCAACAATGGAAGCCTTGTAAAAGTAGATGCAGAAAGCGGCAAAGTAATTCCGGTAGGCATTAACGGTGAGATGGTACTAAATGCTGCGGCTGAACGGGAATACATTTTTAATCATGCGTGGAGGCAGGTGTCAAAAAAATTCTATGATCCCAAAATGCAGGGTGTAGACTGGAGCTATTATAAAACAGCTTATGCCAGGTTTTTACCCCATATTACTAACAATTATGATTTTCAGGAACTGCTTAGCGAATTATTGGGAGAGCTTAATGCATCCCATACAGGCGGCAGGTATTCTCCTCGCAACCCCTCACCTGATGTTACTGCATCAATAGGTTTGTTATACGATGAAACTTATAAGGGAAACGGGATAAAAATTACAGAGGTTATAGAAGGAGGTCCCGCAGATAAGGCTAACAGTAAAATAAAGGCGGGCCAGATTTTGGAAAAGATAGATGGAGAACAGATAACTGATTCGTCAGATTGGTCTTCATTGCTTAATAGAAAAGTCGGCAGGTATACATTGCTTACTGTGCTTAATCCCTCCTCCGGTGACTTGTCTGAAGAAAGAGTAAAACCGGTAAGCACTGCCGAAGAAGCGACTTTGCTATACCGAAGATGGGTAAAAAAAATGGAAAATTTGGTAGACAAATTAAGCGGCGGCAGAGTAGGTTATGTACATGTACAGGCGATGAATGATACAAGTTTCCGCGTAGTTTTTGATAAAGTTATGGGCCAAAACCTTGAAAAAGAGGCATTAATAGTAGATACCCGTTTTAACGGAGGCGGATGGCTGCATGATGATTTAAACTCTTTTCTCAGCGGCAAAAATTATCTTCAGTTTGCACCTCAAAGCAACCTTTTAAAAGGTGGCGAGCCGCTTAACCGCTGGCAAAAACCGAGCTGTGTGGTAATGAGCGAAAGTAACTACAGCGATGCATTTATCTTCCCATACATTTATAAGCAAAATGGTATTGGTAAATTAATTGGTATGCCTGTAGCCGGCACCGGCACTGCCGTTTGGTGGGAGACCCAGATTGATCCGACGCTTATATTCGGTATACCTATGGTTGCTACCATTGGTAAAGAGAAAAGACCTACTGAAAACCTGCAGGTTGAGCCTGACATAAAAGTGGCTCTCAGATACGAAGACTTTTTAAATGGAAAAGACACACAGATAGAAGCAGCAGTGAAAGAAATGCTGGCAGAAATAAGTGGAACGAAGTAAATATTTAAAAATACTGAAGAAATTCTGTGGCTTTTTATTTAGGGTAGGGGTTAACGTACATCAGATTGAAAACGGTATATATAAATCAAACCTCGAAACGATTCTCTGCCCAACTGATGGATTAGGAGTTGAGGTGTAGTGAAGCAATTTCTAAATAACTATAAAAAATAGAAGTTTTATTTTTAAAAATAAAAACATTCGTTTCTTTGAAGAACAAAAAGAAAGAGATATGCCGGAATTGTTCAGAATGTTTGGAATGCGTTTTTTCTTTTTCTCTTTGGAACATTTGCCCATACATATCCATGTTAGAAATGCAGATGGCATTGCAAAGTTTGACGTGCTTCCTGATGTCAGACTTGTTGAAAGCAAGGGTATGAAAACGAAAGACCTTGTACTTGCAGAGGCTTTAGTAGAAGAAAAGAAAGAAGAAATAATTAAAAAATGGAAAGAGTTTCACGGGGAGTAATCCGGCCGAAATTCCTAAATAAAAAAACTGATATGAAAATTCTTAAAGTTTGGTTTGACGATGAAAATATTTATGTAAAAACTGACTCAGGCCACATTATAGGTAATCCCCTTGAATGGTTTAAAAGACTTAATAATGCAACGCCGGAGCAAAGAAAGAATTTTGAGATAGGCCCTTTGGGAGAAAGCCTTCACTGGGAGGAAATAGATGAAGATTTAAGTCTTGAAAGCTTTTTTGATTTTAAACGTACACTCAATTATGCAAACATCTGAAGCAGCTGAGCAGGCTGGCAAGCGTGGAGGATGGGGAGGCGGTGGCAGGCCGAAGAAATTCGGGAAAGGTATTGAGACAACCACTGTATCTGCACGTGTACCGGCAGCATATGCGAATGAAGCAAGAATGCTGCTGGAAAAAATGGTGGTAGAATTTACAAAGCGGCTGGAGAGGAAAACAAATTCTCTTTAGGCCCACGTTTTTTTATGGTCTGAAATTCTTAGTCCAGCCTTTTGTCCTAACTTATTATGAGATATGAGTCTTACAGATTTATTGCTTATGTAACCAATATAATTCTAATCAAAAGTTTCAGAATATAAAACGTAAACTATGAAACATAAAAAAAGCCTCCAAAATGAGGCTTCAAAAGTTGCGAAGGGAGGGTTCGAACCTCCGACCTTCGGGTTATGAGCCCGACGAGCTACCGCTGCTCTACTTCGCGATCTGGGGTGCAAAAGTAAGGCAGGTGAAATTAGCTGCCAAACTTTTATTTATTTTAGCTGCATTTATTTTTTCAATCGTCATCGCCACCCCGGTTTTTTATACTTGCCCCCGCGCTTGTGTTAAGTACTTTACCAATTCCCGCTCCCTTGTAGTAGATATTAGACCCGCCGCTTGCGTCTGCATTTAACTCATTATTTACAGTAACTTTTATGCTGGAAGCTCCTGAAGAAGATGCTTTGCATTTATCAATTACCAAACTGTAGTTGTTAACTTTAGCAGCACCGCTGGCCTCAATATCAGATTCCTTTACTGTGCCGGCTAACTTAGATACTGATGCACCGCTTATATCCATATGTAACCTGTTTACATTTACGATGCCTTTTATTTCACTTGCTCCCGAAATATCCAGTTTAAGGTCATCACTTTTCAGTGTTCCGCTAATGCTTACATAAGAAGCGCCCGAAACATCAAGGCTGTTAAGATCTGTTACGGTAACGTATGCTCTCAGTTTACGATTCGTCCAGTTGAAGCCGTTCCAAACTCCGCCTTCGACAGATATTTTTAAAGTGCCGTTTTTTACTTCGGTTTTTATTTTATTATTATACTTTTCGTCTCCGGCGCTAACTGCAACGCCGGTGGTGCTGCCTTGGGAAAGATATAAAAAAACTGCTCCTGAGGCTTCTATGCTATTAAAATTTCCGACAGTGCGCACTTCGGCATTTTCATCGTAGACCACGTTTTGTGCCTTAGCAAAAAATGTGGTTGTAATTATTAATATCAGTAAAATAAATCGCTTCATTCAACAAATTTAGACTTAAACGGTAAGTATAAAGAAAAGTTACACGTTTATTCGGATTTTCCCTGTTATTTTTGCACCGAAGAAGTAAACAATTTCTTCCCCGGGGTGCTGAGAGTCGCAATGACTTAAGGCTGAGATCAAACCCGTAGAACCTGAACAGGATAATGCCTGCGAAGGGAAGGTCCCATTTTATCGCCCTCTCCTGTCTGCGTTTTCCCTGTTCCTGAAATTATTTAAATGTATTAAAAAATTACGAAATGAAACAATTTTTAGGGACAATTATTGCCTTAAGTGCCGTGCTTTTCAGCAGCGCCCAGTATACTGTTAAAGGTTTTGTTGTAGAAGAAAAAACAAATAAACCGGTAGAAGAAGCAACTGTATCGCTGGAAAAAGACGGAACAAACATCTACACCAAAAGTACAGATGCCAATGGTTATTATGAATTTAAAGGACTCAAGAAAAAAGGTCTTTACCAAATTGTTGTACAGCATGTAAGCATGCAAAAAAGAACAGTTGATGCAAATGTTGAAAGCGGGATTACGGCTGCAAATATTGCTTTACACAATTATTCCTATTTTCTCGAGCCCCTCGAAGTAAAGTCTTTAAGAGCCTCTGAAAAGGCGCCTTTTGCTAAAACAAATATTACCGGTAAGGAACTTGCTAAAAACAATCTCGGGCAGGATCTTCCATTTTTACTAAATCAGACTCCAAGTGTTGTTATTAACTCCGATGCAGGAAACGGTATTGGTTATACAGGTATCCGCATTCGCGGAAGTGATGGTACGCGGATAAATACAACTATTAACGGAATTCCTTACAACGACGCCGAAAGCCAGGGAAGTTATTTTGTTGACCTGCCCGATATTGCTTCCTCTGTAAACTCTATACAAATACAACGTGGGGTTGGCAGCAGCAGCAACGGGGCAGGCGCCTTTGGTGCAAGTCTTAACATCAGCACTAATGAATTTAACGAAAATGCTTATGGCGAAATAAATAACAGCTACGGTTCTTTCAACTCGTGGAAAAATACAGTAAAGGCAGGAAGCGGTCTTATTGATGACCATTTTACAGTTGATGCAAGGCTCAGCAGCATAACCAGCGATGGCTTTATTGACAGAGCGGCAACGAATATGAAGTCTTTGTATTTTTCAACAGCTTATATCAGTAAAAAGTCAACTGTTCGTTTTAATTTAATAACCGGCAAAGAAAAAACTTACCAGGCCTGGAATGGTGTGCCGGAAAGCTTGCTTGCAACAGACCGTAGGTACAATTCCGTCGGTACTGAAAAACCGGGTGAACCCTACAATAATGAAACTGATAATTATCAGCAGGATCATTACCAGCTGTTTTTTACTCATTCCTTCAATGATTATTTATCTTTTAATACTGCATTATTTCTTAGCAAAGGCAGAGGATATTATGAACAATACAAAGGAGTGGCAGCAGAAACCCAAGCAGGAAGCACTTCCGGAACTTCGTTTGAAAATTACGGATTACCAGACTTTGTACTCGGAACTGATACATTGACCAACACAGACCTTGTAAGACAATTATGGCTTGATAATAAGTATTATGGTCAAATTCTTTCACTGCAATATAAAAAAAATAATGATCAGCTAACGTTTGGCGGCGGCTGGAACCGGTATGAAGGCAAGCATTATGGAAACATTATCTGGGCGCAAACAGGTATACCGAAAGATTACCAATGGTATGATCTGAATGCTGTAAAAACGGATGTAAATGTTTATACCAAATGGGAACATTCTCTCAGCAGGAAATTAAATGTATATGCAGACATTCAATATAGAAACGTGCAGTATAAAATGAATGGTTTCGAACATAATCCGACAGTATTCGTTAACCGTAATTTTAACTTTATTAACCCAAAAGCAGGAATTACGTATAGTTTTAATGGTTTACAAACATTCTTCAGTTATGCCCGCGGCAGCAAAGAACCGAACCGCGATGACTTTGAAGCAGGCATAGCAAACCAGCCAAAGTATGAAACACTTCATGATTTTGAATTAGGTGCAGAAAAAAGAACAGCACGCTGCAGCTTTGGAGCAACAGCTTATTACATGCTATACAAAAATCAGTTAATCTTAACCGGCCAGATTAACGATGTAGGTGCATATACACGTGTAAATGTTCCTAACAGCTACCGGATGGGAATAGAATTACAAGGTAAAGCAATCATCGCAAACTGGATAAATGCCGGGGCAAATCTTACTTTCAGCAAAAACAAAATCAAGCGCTCGGATGAATACCTCGATGATTATGACAATGGCGGACAGATTGCGATCAGTCATAAAAATACTGATATCTCTTTTTCACCTTCGGTAATAAGCGGCATTACTGTAAACCTGATTCCTGTAAAAAACGGAGAGATAACTTTATTGGGCAAATATGTAAGCAGGCAATATCTTGATAATACGCAGGATGTAATGCGCAGCCTGCATCCGTACTTTACCCAGGATGTGAGGTTTACTTATACTATTAAAAACAAATTGTTTAATGAGTTGAATGTAATCGCTGCAGTTTATAATGCATTTAATAAAAAATACGAGCCCAACGGTTACACATTCAGCTATATTTATAGCGGCAAAAAAACGACTGAAAATTATTATTTCCCCATGGCAGGCACCAACTTTATGGCGGGAGTAAACATAAGATTATAGACAGTACCTCATAAATATATTGATCAGCTTCAACTCATTTGCAACTTAAATAGTACGCTTTAGTTATGGAAGTAGCCGATGCCGGTGAAGCTGGTTAAATATTTAAATATTTTAATTTTAAGGAAGTAAAGCATTAGAATTAATGCTATGATTTAATACGTTTTCTTATAAATCAAAAAATGTTGAAGGGGCATAAATTTACCTTCATAAGCAAGCTTAAAGCTATTTGCTCCTAACTCTTTATTTAATTGCGCAACTGTTGTTTTATGCAATGGCCGTATTGCAACAGCAGCATCTTCTCCTTTATACTCTATCAGCAAAAGTTCCCCGTCTTTTTTAAGGGACTTTTTTATAGATTGCAATATCTCAACAGGATATTCTAATTCGTGGTACACATCTACCATTATGGCAAGGTCAACTGAGTTTGCCATAAGATTTGTGGAAGTGGTGCTTCCTTTTATGACCTCGACATTTGTATTTTTCAATTTCGTCTTCCTTTCGTTAAGTGCAGCTATCATTTCATCCTGTATTTCTACTGCATATACCTTTCCCTTCGGAACCTTTGGGGCAAGTTTAAAAGTATAATATCCGGTTCCTGCGCCTATATCGGCAATTACTGCTGTCAGGGGTAATTTAATTTTATCAATAGCAAGCTGGGTATGCTCTTCCTGTGGCCGGCTACCTCTGTCGAGCCATTCACAATTAGATGCACCCATTACATGAGCTATTTCTCTGCCTAAGTAGTATTTTCCTGTACCGCCTGGTGAAGCAGCACGATAAGTATATACTGAATTGGCGGCAGGTTGCCGGGCAATATTTTTTTGCGCAACACTGCATTCAGCAGAACAAATGAGAAAGGAAATAACAAAGTATTTTACTATTCTTTTCATATCAAAGTATAAACAAAGAAAAGATGAGAAGTTGATATTACAAAACGATCATTAACTGTCAGAAACATTTGTTTGTAACTTTACTTATCATGATTATACAAGAAAGAAGTAACTTTATATGAATGAAAAGCAACGGCAAAAAAATGAGTTAGAATATGAACGGTGGATAAAAAAAAAGATGGAGGCAGAATTTATTCATTTGAAATATCAGGCAAAGCAGGTTGGAAGGCAAAATATTTAAAAGAAGTAAATAAGGAGGAGATGACAATCCGTTTTTGGCAAGAGATGTATGATGATAAAAATATGCTAAGAGAAATTCATGAAAAATATCCGGTTGATAAAGGACATCAAAAATTGTAAAAATGATAACAAAACAAATAATAGCTGACAAATTACTTGCTTATATGCAACAGCGTTGGCCATTATCACATTTGGTTAATTGGGCTGAACAAAGTTTGATGGATAGTTCTTATGAAGATGATCAGGCCCATACCATTAGAAATGTTTTAGCGCAACTTGGCCTGGCAGATGTGAAAGTTTTTGGTTTAGAGTGGAAAGATTGTGAAGCTATAATGAAAAACCTCGGTTTTAGATTGGAAGTAAAAGCTTTAGCTGTTGCTTAATGTTTTATCTCCTGCTATCAAGCTTGAACGCAGAGGAATTTGCAGGTGAAGAATGCCTGCAAAGGCAAAAAATTTTTTTCATTTACTTTCCTAAAGCTTTTTACCTTCTATTTCGTTATTCTTTATTGGCTGCTGAAAAATATATCTTACAACAAGAACAAAAAACACAAAGACATTGACAGTTGTTGTAGTAATTAAAGCTATTAAAACAGAATTGTCATAGTCTAAACATTTAAATCCAGCACAAATAATTATTATAAGTATTAAAACGATCCAAGAAATTGTCAGACAAAAAAGTTTTGAATGATAAGTTTCTATTAAAAAATTCAATTTTAATAATTTAAGAGCTTCCTGCCTTTTTATTTCCACCTCAAGTTCTGGTAAGCTCATATTTTCTACTTCTTCGGTTCTATCAGACATTTTTAATGTAATATAAAAATTTCAAAGATTATAATTATAAAAAATATTTAGCTCGTTTATTTCCCTTGTAATTATGGCTCAGTTAAAACTACTTTAAATGAAAAAGAATTCATAAAAGCTAATTCATTTGAAAATGGCTTTATAGATATTTATGAAAATGAAGACTATAAGGATACAAATAAAAAAACAATAGTTTTAATAAGTTCAAATGAACATATTTACCAAGTTATAATATCAGCAGAAAAACTATTTTAGTTGTGATATTACCCCTTTGTCTGTTTCCATAAACCCCTATTCAAAGATGTCCTATCTGTAATTGTTATTTGTTTTGTTCAGTATCCTGTAGCAGTGCATAGAAATGTGATATTTTACTTTGAATATCTGCCAGCTCTCCTTCAAGACGTTTTGACCAAAAAGATTTCTCTAAAGCATGTGAATAATTAATTTCCTTTAATTCTTCTTCTTTCTGGTCATACTCATTCTGAAGTTCTTCCATTTTACTTAATATCTCCTGAATTTCCAATTTTGTAGACATAATTAATATTTTTTATTGTATTCGAAAGTAATAATTTTCACTTGCTAAAAAAACAACTGGTTACATCTAATATATTTGAACTTTTCGTGCTTTGGTGTTCTTTACTAAAAAAATTTCAGGCTGCCTCCTGCAAAAAGTACCAGCAATCTTGTTACTTTCCATAAATATCGGAAACAACTTTTAATTATTATCTTCAATTTTTTACAGCAAAAAAAATTACTGCCTTTCATTCTATGATTTTAGATATAGGAACAGAAGCTTAACTTTACCATAATAACTTTCATTATGTCAGGTACATATCATATACCGGTTAAAAAAGATTATGCTGCTTCTTTAATAGAATTGCTAAGAAAAGACGGGGCTATTGAAGATTTGGAACTACAGCAATTTGAACTGTCTGAAAGTCAAAAAGCTGCTATTGACACTGAACTTGATTTGATAGCAAACAATCCCTGCTTTCTCCAAGAGTGGGAAGCAGTAAAGCAATTTTAATTTGCATCAAAATAATGATAAATGAGAATAAAAATACTTTGTTTCCTTTTAATGTCTTATTCCATTCTCGCGGTAAAAGCGCAGCAAAAAGGGTTTTTTCATACAAAGGGAAAAGAAATCATTTCTCCTGAAGGAAAACCATTTTTGATAAAGGGAACAAACCTGGGAAACTGGTTAGTGCCGGAAGGATATATGTTTAAGCTGCAAAATACTTCTTCTCCGCGCTTAATCAACCAGGCATTTACAGAGTTGGTCGGGCCGGCAGAAATGAAGAAATTCTGGAAAAAATTTCAGGATAATTATATAACAGCCGCAGACATTCATTACCTGAAAAGTCTGGGGATGAGTTCTGTCAGGGTTCCTTTTAATTACCGGCTGTTTACCAATGAGAATTACATGGGGCAGAATAACGACCAGCAGGGATTTGTGCTTTTTGACAGGCTGATACAATGGTGCAGAAAAGAGAAATTATATATCATTTTAGATATGCATTGTGCTCCCGGCGGACAAACCGGTGATAATATAGATGATGGGTCAGGTTATCCTTTTTTGTATGACAGCCCTGCTGATCAGGAGCAGACTGTGGCGATATGGAAGAAAATCGCGACTCGTTACAGCAATGAAAATATCATTTTAGGCTATGATTTATTGAATGAGCCTATTGCACATTACTTTGACAGCTCACACTTTAACCCTTTGCTTGAACCATTGTATAAAAAAATAGTTGCAGCCATCAGGAGCGTGGATAAAAATCATCTTATCTTTCTTGGCGGTTCTCAATGGGATTCTAACTTTAAACCTTTTGGAAAACCATTTGACAGTAATCTTGCTTACACTTTTCATAAATACTGGACACCTCCTGTGAAGAATGTTATTCAGGATTATATTGATTTTCGTGATAAATACAATGTTCCCATCTATGTTGGGGAGACCGGCGAGAACACTGATGGATGGGTTGACAGTTTTAGGGTTGTCTGCGAGCAAAATAACATTGGCTGGCATTTTTGGCCATATAAGAAAATGGACAATACACGAGGTATTGTATCATTTAATAAACCTGCCGGCTACGACTCTGTTATTAATTATGCTGATGCACCAAAAAAAAATTTTCAGGCTATACGGGATTTGAGGCCTAAAAATACACAGGAGATAAAAGCGGCTTTAGATCAATTATTAGAAAACATAGCTTTCAGTAAGTGTATCGCAAATGAAGGTTACATTAAAGCGTTGGGGTTAAATTATCGAAAGATTGAATAATAAGCGCTTTTTGCTCTGATGGTTCTGAAGCGCTTCAATATTATGGTTCTATAATGCATAGTAGGGGTAATTATGATTGAGCTGCAATTGCCACGACCTTTAGGTCGTGGATAAAGAATAATAAATATCAGGCTTTAGCCAAAGAAATAAAACATGACATGCCATTCCATTAATATAGTAGTGATACATTTCATTCGACGAGAAATCGGCCTGAAGTCATTATTATTTACACAACCATTTACAAATGCTCATCATTTTTAATAGCGTTTTTGCTAAAGCCAATACCTGAATTTTCTTATACAATATGCCCCCTACCTGAAGATGGTGCCAAATTTAACCCACCCAAAATGTCATAGAACCAATATTATCAACGATATACCCTTACTTTAGTACTAATACATTTTGTTATAAACTTGTTTCATGCAGTTTATCTTACTGCGACTGCAGGTAAGATACTGAAGGATTTTAGTAACAAACTTTTTAGGAGGTTTTGATTATTCTGATTTTTCTACTTTACTTGCCGGGCATAGCAGGCCTTACTTCTATCTTTTGTGCCTGCGCTGGTGTTGCCGCTTTGCCGTTGTTGTGTCTTATGACCAACAACTGTAGCGTGGATAGGGAAATTAGAAAATTAAAGCCGTTGTGTAAAAGCTGACGGCTTTTTGTTTTACAATATAGCCCTGCTACTGCAGCGTTTTTTTGTTTACAGTTGCAAACCTTTTAGCAACCTTTCTATTTCCTGAGCGCCAATATCTTCCCTTTCGCTTTTATCGTAAATAGAGAGAAGGAAAACTGTTTTGCCTTCTGCATACACATGAGTTATTATCCTGGCTCCGCCGCTTTTACCTTTTCCTTTAGAGGTGATGGACAGCCGTATTTTATAACAACTCTTAGCCATGGGTGTTCCGGTGGCAGGATTATTTTCGAGGTCATCGTTTAAAACCTGTAATTCCTGCCTTAGGGATGGAAATTTTTTAATCAGCCGCTTTGATTCTTTTTTAAAGTTATCAATGAGGATGACGTTATATCTCCTTCAAAAAGTCTTTAAGAGATTGGCCTTGTTTTTTACCGGCCTTAATATCGTTTACATCCTGCACAGCCTGCTGCAATCCATCTAAAAACTCCTGTTTGGTAGGTGGCTTGTCTTGGAGTTCCTTCACGATTACAAAATCAAGGCTTTTGACCAGCTTCATAAAAAAGCGATATTCTTTATCAGGTATTGAAACAACAATGTCTTTCATGATTAATATTTTAATAACCAGTTTAAGTTTATATTTTTTACAATTGCATAAAAGTTTGCATTTTAGATTTAGCAAAAAAAAGCATCCATGAGGGCAAATATGTGGGATTTTTCTTCGGGGATTAGTTTTTCCATTTGCTTCAACCATTTTAGAGCATTCTTGTCAATATTATTCCAACTATAAACTTGTTTTTACTTATTGGATAATCAGAGATAACAAGATAATAAAGAAGGATTTCAACCTCCCGCTTTCTGTAGTTTTGATTATTCTGATTTTTCGTCTTTATTTGCCGGGTATAGCAGGTCTTACTTCTATCTTACTCGGCAGTGTTCTTGGATGCATATGTAAAAGATCAGCTACCATTTGGCCTATATCTTCCGGTTGTATCTTCCATGCATCAGCCTCGCCGGGCGTATGATTATCAAAGTGAGTAGCAACTGAACCGGGCATAATAGCAGTTACCTTAATGCCGTATTTACGCAGATCAAGCATAATAGCCTGGGTAAATCCTACAAGCCCAAACTTACTTGCATTATAGGCAGAACCTTTCTCAAAAAAGTTTGTTCCTGCAAGGCTGGCGATAGTTATAATATATCCTTTTGATTGCTTTAAGGCTTCAATGCTTGCTTTTACACTGTTAAACACACCTGTAAGATTGGTATCAATAGTGCTTTTCCAGTCTTCTTCTGATAAGTCTTCTATAGAGGCAAAATGACCAACGCCTGCATTTGCAACCAGCACATCAAGCTGCCCGAAATGGTCTGTTACTGCCTTAACGGCTTTTGCTTCAGAGGCAAGAGAGCTTACATCTGACTCCAAAGCCAATACTTTTGTCTCATCGCTGCTTAATAATGCTGCAGCCTTCTTTGCTGCAGAGATATCACGACTGGTAATAGCTATGCTCATACCATTATCGAGGAGAGTTTTCGCCACTCCATATCCTATTCCTTTTGATCCGCCTGTTATGTAGGCGACCTTGCCATTTAGATTATTCATAAAAAGTTTTATAGTGCACAACTTATAGAACGCAAACATAAGCATTGGTAAAAACTTTACTCAGATTTTTCTTCAATAACGCAACTTCAGCTTGTCTTTTCCGCTACCTACTTTCACCAAAAGGCAGTACAGGTTGTATAAACAAACATGTGATTCGGATCATCATTTACTGAATGCCCATTTCTTACGAATAATTATATAAACAGGTAAAAGAAATATGATTGCGAGGATAGTAACTAATGTTCCCATTGAGTGTACAGGAATATAAATCCAGCCGAAAGGTTTAAACCAGGCTGTGTTCATAATATTATAAATATTATAAGTTTACTGTTGTTATTAATTAAGTAATAGCATAAAATGGAAACATTTTTCAGGGCTGCTGGTTTTTGTCTTAGCATTAACTTTAAAAGAAGCGTTAATATTAATTTCACTCAAATCCCTAAAAATCCTATTAATCGTGGTTCTAACTAAGCAATAGCCGGAAATGGTGAGCGTCTTTCCGGATTGCCTGTCTTTGTCTGAGCGTTTACTTTAGCAAGAATAGCCTCCAGCAAGGGCAACATTTTATTTAGTCCCTGTGTTTTTATCATAAAGTTCCATAAAGGCTCGAACTTTTTCCAGCCGCCAGCGTAAGCAAAATGTTTTATTGCATGTTTCAGGTTTTTATGCTGAAGGCTTGCTGCAGCAATATTCTGCCACGAGTAAAATGAACGGTAGGCCCAATCGTACCCGTTTTTCAATTCATCCTCATTGAGGCCAGTCGTTTTATATACTACATGTCTCGTATCATACAGGTTCCATTGTTTATGAAGCAGCCGTCCCTGTTGTTCCATTGTTTTATATAATCCTGTACCGGGGTAAGGAGTAAGAATATGAAATGTGCAGGTGGTTAATGCGTTTTTTACAGCCCAGTCAACTGTTCGCTTAAATACATCTTTATCATCTTCATCCATGCCGAAAACAAAGCTTCCGTTTATCATGATACCGAGAGAATGTAAACGACGAATGGCTTCTTCATAATCTTTCCCTATGTTTTGTTTTTTATTACTTTGCTGCAGATTACCATTGCTTAACGTTTCAAAGCCTACAAATACACTTCTCATACCGGCTGCAGCAGCTTTCTCAATTAAGTTTCCCCGAAGTATTGCATCTATTGTAGATGCTCCCTGGAATACACGGTTCATTCCCTTTATTCCATCAAACAAAGAAGTTGCAAAACGCTGATTACCTAATAAATGATCGTCCAGAAAATAAAGGTGTTTGCCTGGCAGCCTGTCAATTTCAGCAAGTGCATCATCTGCCTGCTGGGTATAAGATGAACGCCCGCCTTCGAAAAAAGCGTCTTTATAACAAAAGTTACAATGATGGGGACAACCTCTTGTTACGACAATAGAATTGGGGACAAGGTATAAGTGACGCTTTATCAGATCACGGCGTATTGGCGGAATTGTTTCCAATGTCCGCTCTTTGGAAATGTACATTTTTTTGGCCTCACCATTTTTAAAATCAGTCAAAAACCGTGGCCAGCTTTCCTCGCCCGGACCGAGGAAAATGGTATCTGCATGAGGCATTGCTTCATCAGGCAAAGAGGTTACATATAATCCGCCGAGGCATACATACGCTCCTTTTTTGTGGTAATGGTCTGCTAAATCATAAGCACGAAAAGCATTGGTAATATAAACTTGTATTACCACAAGATCAGGTTCATCATTGATGTTTAGTTCTTCCATATGTTCATCCTGCAAATCAATTTCATCATCCTCATTGCAATAAGCAGCAAGCGTTGCAAGACCAAGCGGTGGAAAAAGGGAATATTTTATGGGCCTCCAAAAAGGACTTTTTGCTTCCGTCAGCGCCGGTAGTATCATTTTAATTTTCATAAAGTTTTAATAAGTTAAGTGTGAAGAATAAGGATATAAAAGATTAGGTTTTATTTCTATTCCGGCAGGATCATTAGCGGTCATTCGATAATTCTGCTGGACGGCTGCATAAACAAGTGCTATGACAATTGTAACAATGGCAAGAGCGCTGAGATAAGATAAATGCGGGAACTGTTTCATAAATTGCAGTTTAATTTGTTATCATTTAAAAGTACTTTGAGATACAAAGCAGTAGGACAAAAAAAATTAATTTATAGATTTTATCATTTCTTCAAGCGCTTCCAAATGAGCCTTAAACGCTTTTTCTCCGGCTTTTGTAACAGAATAGGTTGTATTGGTTTTACGACCGATAAATCCTTTTTGCACTTTTACATATTTATTTTCTTCCAGCGTTTTTAAATGACTTGCCAGGTTTCCGTCTGTGACCTGAATTAGTTCTTTCAATTCATTAAAATTTACTTCATCATTTACCATTAGGGCGCTCATAATACCCAGCCTTATCCTGCTGTCAAATATTTTATTCAGATTTTCTATCGGGTTCTTCATACCCCAAACCCCTAAAGGGGCTTTTTTAAATTTTATTGTCAGATAATAGATTTTCCTCCTTTAGGGGTTAGGGGTTTCATATTTTTTAAGCATCAGAGTTCCGTAAATAATATGCAGCACGCCAAAACCCGCCGCCCAAAAGTACAGACCCAACCCTGTGAACCAGCAATTTACTATTCCTAAAAAAATTTCACAGTAACCCAGGTATTTTATTTCACTCAAAGTATACTTGCTGCCATTAATCAATGCCAGCCCGTAAAATATCAGGCAGCCAGGTGCTATTAAGCCGTAATTTCCATTTTCCAAAAGCTTTAATAAAAAAATGCCGCCAACGATCATAGGAATGCAAACACTTATCATAAGCCTGCGTGAAGTTGTGCTCCAGACAGGCGTATTATTTTTACGGCTGCGTATGTAAGTGAAAATGAGAGCAGAAGCAAAAGCAGCTATAAAAGTAATGGAGGCTATATGAAATAACCCCGAGTAAAACAATTGCTTAAGAAAAAAGGGGAAATAAGTATAATCGCTCTGATTTGAAGTGCTGATGCTGTAATATGGTTCTTTTAAAGCAATATGCCCGAAGTATGCACCAACCAAGGCACAGACGCCGGCCGCAATTCCACTCCAGCCACTAAGGCTGATGAAACGGCTGCTTCGCTCCATAATTTGTTTAATGTCGTTTAAATTATCAAGGTGCTCTTTATCGGAAGTCATTAAAGTACTTTGAATTACAAAGTAATAATATTATTTCTACCCTGCCAAACTTTTTAAAGAGGACTTGTTTTAAAAAACTTTGACTTGTTAACACAGTTGCCCCTTTTGGTTTTTAGCTTTCACATAGTTTCAAGCTAAACTCCTGAACATTATTTGTACTTTTTTAAAAAAAATGATAAAAGACTTTAGGGTTAACCTCCCGGTGAAAAGCATTACTAAATCAAAAGTGTTTTTTATAAAACCCGTTTTTCTTTCAATACAAATCACGGCAATAGTAACAATTTTTACTTTTTTCCTACTCAATATTATTATTATTTAACCGCAAATTCTTAAAAACGTTATACTTCTGTGATAACTTTTAAATAGATTAGGCGTTACTTTATTTTTTATTGCAAAAGTTTTTAAAGAATCTTTTTTGAAAAGTTTTTTAAGAAATAGTGGCAGAATAAGTAATACTTGTTTTCATTTATATAAACTTTTTCTGCTTTATATAAATTTTTAAGTAAAAAAGATAAACTCTTAATTCTTAGTCAGCTTGTAACTTTATAAATCGGAAGCTTACGTACCATGAAAACTATTAAAAATAAACATCCCCTGGCAATGAGGTGGACGCATTGGGTTAATTTTCCTGTTTTAACTATTATGATCTGGTCAGGAATGCTTATTTATTGGGCAAATGACGAATACTCAATTACTATTTTCGGTCATACATTCGTTCACTTTTTTCCCGACAGTTTTTATAAGTTTTTTCATTTCCCTCAGCGTCTTGCCGAAGGGATGGCTTTTCATTTTCTTTTTATGTGGTTCTTTGCTATAAACGGAATTCTGTATGTTTTATATACTGTTTTCTCTGGTGAATGGAGGCAACTGGTACCAAACAGGCACTCCTTCAAAGAAGCATGGCTTGTAGTGTTGCATGACCTTCATATACGAAAAATGCTGCCTCCGCAAGACAAGTATAATGCTGCCCAGCGCATCGCTTATACAAGTATCATTGTTATGGGGTTCGGCTCTCTTATTACCGGCTTAGCTGTTTACAAACCGGTCCAGTTTTACTGGTTAACCTGGCTATGCGGCGGTTATCATTTGGCAAGAATTGAGCACTTTATTTTAACGATCGGCTATGTATTATTTTTCCTGATACATATAACCCAGGTTGTAATAGCAGGATGGAATAACTTCAGATCAGTCATTTCAGGATTTGAAATTGTTGATAAAAAACAAATTCCGGTAATTAAAGTTGAAAATACAGATGAAAAAGATAATTGATAAAAATAATGCGGAGGAAAATGTACCTGATAAAAAGATAAAAAGGCGCAACTTTCTTTCTTTTGCCGCTTTTATCGGCTTGTACGGAGCAGCTTATGGAGGCTGGCGGTTGTTGTACAATTCAGAACCGGAAACACCGGGAGTAACTGCCGATGCAAGAAAACCATTGCGAAGGGCGCTCAATCAAACAGAATTATTTTTCAGAAGAACATTCAGCAATAATCATTTGGTAAAAACATACCCCAAAACTATGGCTGCTAAAAAGGTACGGGTTAATAGTAACATAGGAATTAATGACGATGACTTTAAGCCTGAGGATTGGGTGATGACTGTAAATAAAAGTGGCGGACAACCATTACAGCTTACACTCCAGGATTTAAAGGCTCTGCCTAAAACAGAGATTATCTATGATTTTAAATGTGTCGAAGGGTGGGACCAGATACAACATTGGGGAGGTGTAAAATTCAGCGACTTTATAAAACATTATAATTTAGAAGACCAGGCAAAGCTGAATTACGTCGGTTTTGCAACTCCTGATGAAGAGTATTATGTCGGTATAGACATGGCCAGCGCTATGCACCCGCAGACTTTGCTGGCTTATGAAGTAAATGAAAAGCCATTACCCGTAGAACATGGACTTCCGCTAAGGCTTATAATACCTGTAAAATATGGTATAAAAAATCTGAAACGTATTGGCACTATTTCATTCAGCAACCAACGACCTCCGGATTACTGGGCAGAGCAAGGATATGATTATTATTCAGGCTTATAGCAGTATAAAACGAAAATACATTTTTTCCGGTTTTCATTCATCATAAGCTGTTATATAGAATAATTATAGGATTTCATCATAATACTAATACTATTCAGGGGATTTACTTTTTTGCCAGTATTGATAAATTTCTACCAAAGATTTTTTAATATCTTCAAATTTTGTTTCTTTTATAAAAAAGCCATTAGCAGCCAGATCGTAGGCCTTTTGTATTTGTGAATTAGCAGCATAATTTGACCAGAAAACAAACGGAACGCTTTTATGTTTTACAATCGAATCTTCGATTAATTTTTTCAATTCGAACCCGTCCATCTTTGGAAGATTTACATCGCACAAAATAAGAAAGGGTACAGTTGGATCTGATTTTAGGTGTTTCAGCACTTCTTCTCCATTATCAAAAAATTTCAGTGGATTTTTATACCCTAACTCTTTCCATGCCTGATCTAAAAATTCACGGTCATCGTGGTCGTCATCTACTATAAAAACAGGGGAGTCATTCATTTTCTATGCTAATTTATATAAAATTAAAACTGCAAATTACATTCCATCTATCTCAGATTATTCCACTATCTCTGCAACTTGTGCAGCGCTCATATTTGCATTGCGCATAGATATGCTTCTGACTGCTGCAGCCGCAAACTCCTCAAAAGCTTTTTTACTTATTATATCATCGCTTACCATCACAGGAATACCAATGTCGCCGCCTTCTCTTATACTTTGTACCAAGGGTATTTGCCCGAGAAAAGGAATATCATATTCTTCAGCTAATCTTTTGCCGCCTTCTTTACCAAAAATATAGTACCGTTTTTCCAGTAATTCTGTTTCGCCGCCCGGAACAACAAAATAACTCATATTTTCAATCAAGCCGATAATCGGAACTTTCATTTGCGCCTGTCCAAACATCGCGATCCCTTTTTTTGCGTCAGCCAAAGCAACGTCTTGCGGAGTCGTAACAACTACAACGCCTGTTACCGGTACAGTTTGTACCAATGTAAGATGAATATCTCCGGTGCCGGGCGGCATATCAATAACGAGGTAATCAAGCTCTCCCCACACAACCTCGGTTACAAACTGCCTGATAGCGCTGCTGACCATTGGTCCGCGCCATACGACAGCATTTTTCTCGTCAACCAGCAAACCAATGCTCAATAACTTAATTCCATATCTTTCGAGCGGCACTATCATGCCTTTACCATTTATTTCCTGCATCATTGGCCGCTCTCCGCGTACGCCAAACATGATTGGCACACTCGGTCCGTAAATATCCGCATCCATCAGCCCGACTTTTGCTCCGCCCTGGCTGAGAGCAAGAGCAAGATTAGCGGCAACTGTACTTTTGCCTACGCCGCCTTTTCCGCTTACAACTGCTATTATGTTTCTAACCTTTGGCAGCACAGCTTCACCTTCTGTGCGTTTACTGGTAGTATTTGATGTAAACTTTACATTTACAACTGCTTCTTTATTCACCAGTATTTTTATTGCATTAATACATGCATTTTTTATCATATCCTTCAGGGGGCAGGCAGGTGTTGTAAGCACCACAGTAAACGATACATAGTTTCCCTCCGTTTCTATGTCTTTTACCATGTTCAGCGTCACCAGGTCTTTGCCTAAATCGGGTTCCTGCACATTGCTCAATGCCTTTAATATTTCGTCTTTAGTCATCACCGAAGTTTTTGTTAAATTAGATTTCGCACCGCAAAGTTAACCGTTGAGTGCCGTACTTTGTTTTAGTGGCTGCAGGTTTTTGTTAATAACATAATGTATGCTTTTTTTGTGTACTTAGCATTTGTAACTTTGATTAAGCCGCCGTTGCGTCGCACTCTTGTACAGTAAGTTCTTTTTTCATCTTTTTTAAGGGAGCCACAAAGACACGAAGGCGCAAAATGTGTTGCGAAGTAAAGCAATAAGAGAACAAATAAACGCAGTGAGTGCGAACAAATATATATGCTACCGGCAGCAGAATAATACTATGAAAAACAGAGGTTGGTAAAGATACCTGCCGGCCTTTTTAAACTTTTATGAACGATTTTTGAAAAAGCTATTATTGTCTATTTTATAAAAGCCCATGCGCAACGTTTTACAATTTTTTGTTTTATTAATCTGTTTTTCTCCGCTGCGGCTGTTTGCACAGTTCGAAAAAGTACAGGATAGTGTGGTGCAGTTATATGGGGTGGTAATGACTGCTGACAGTCTTCGCGCATTACCTTCTGTCAGTGTGATAATTAAAGGAACCAGCCGCGGCACAATGACAAATGACGATGGAGTATTTTCGATTGTGGTCTTAAAAAATGATGAGGTAGAGTTTACAAGCGTCGGGTTTAAGTCAAAACTTATAAAAATACCTTCGAAGCTCGAAAGCAACCAGTACAGTCTTGTGCAGCTTTTGGTTACCGACACAGCATATCTTCCCGCTACTATTATAAAACCGAGACCAACGCGTGCACAATTTGAGCGTGATTTTGTAAACACCCGCTTTCCTGACGATAAGTACGAAATAGCACGGCAAAACAATGATATTGCTAAAAGAAGAATTCTGATCGCCAGTCTGCCGGCAGACGGAAGGGAAGCTGCTAACTACCAGCTGAGGCAAAGCGCCAGTAAAATGTACTATACAGGGCAAACTCCGCCAATGAATATTTTAAATCCTTTCGCCTGGTCAGAATTTATTAAAGCCTGGAAGCGGGGGGATTTTAAAAGCAAATAAGTCAGAACCACGATTTAGAAGGATTTAAGGGATTAGGAGGAAATTAATGAATTACAAAAGAACGCTGCTGGATTAGAAATAATTTTTTGAAGAAATCAAAGCTTTTCTATTTGATTAACAATAATGTAAATAAATAATAGTGGTTTCCTTTTCCCATTAATCCCAAAAATCTCATAAATCCTGGTTCAGACAAAATCTTTTCAATTTTTGTTATGAAAAACATTTCAGTAATTGGTGCAGGTACAATGGGCAATGGGATAGCACATGTTTTTGCACAACATGGTTTTAAAGTAAATCTTATTGATATTTCTCAGGAACAACTCGCTAAAGCTGTATCAACCATAAGCAAAAACCTTGACAGGCAAATAGCTAAAGGCGTACTGGCTGAAGATGTAAAGCAATTAACTTTACAAAATCTCACTACCTCGGCTTCTATAGCAGAAGGCGTCAATGATGCAGAATTAATTATCGAAGCTGCTGCAGAAAACATTGATGTAAAGCTTACAATCTTTCGGCAGTTAGATGAATTTGCTCCCGCAAATTGTATACTTGCTACCAACACTTCCTCCATTTCTATCACCAAAATAGCCGCCGCAACTAAACGGCCGGAAATGGTAATAGGCATGCACTTTATGAATCCTGTGCCGGTAATGAAGCTGGTAGAAGTAATTAACGGATACGCAACCAAACAGGAAGTGACTGACACAATTGCAGCATTAAGTAAAACGCTTGGAAAAATTCCATGCGTGGTAAATGATTATCCCGGCTTTGTTGCAAACCGTATATTAATGCCTATGATCAATGAAGCTGTTTTTTGTTTATACGAAGGCGTAGCCGGAGTGCAGGAAATAGATACGGTTATGAAATTAGGAATGGCTCACCCAATGGGACCGCTGCAACTCGCCGATTTTATCGGTCTGGATGTTTGCGTAAGCATTATGATTGTTTTGTACCAGGGATTTGGAAATCAGAAATATGCACCTTGCCCACTGCTCGTTAATATGGTGACAGCAGGTTTTACAGGCGTAAAGTCAGCAGAAGGGTTTTATAAATATATTGCCGGAAGCAAGGATTTGATAGTGAGCGAACGTTTTAAGTAAAAATGGAGTTTGTATTGTTTTTATACATAGCAAAACAACTGTTGCAGAACTAAGCATTGAAATGAAATCTTTTTTTAAATAAAAAAGAACGGCTATCTCAAGAGGAGATAGCCGTTCTTTTAAAGTTTGTTAGTGTTTTCTAATTTTATTGCACACTGGTACTTGTACTTGTGCTTCTATCTCTTGCAAAAGGGATATTATAAGCAATTCTTAATCCTGCAAAATTTAAGTTTCCTCCTGTCCTCGATACAGATTCATACCGTACAGCGATGTCTACTGATCTGCTGATCAGATAACCTATGTTGCCTGCATAAGTAAAATAACCTGCTCCTTCCTCATTTTTAATTTTGGTTTGTGTATAACCAACTTGTGGTTCTACATAAAAACCGCCATTTAAACGGAAACGAAGACCTGCTTTAAAAGGAATAAGAGTGTAGGAATTCTTGTTTATAGAAACGGCGGCAAGCGTATCCAGAGGGGCCTTTTGAGAAAAAGCCATATAGCCTGCTGATAATGTAAGATCAATATTGGTAGCTACCGGAATATTTAATTTCGCACTGCCACCAAATCCCGCTTTATAACCACGAATGGGAAGTTGACTTCCAGGAAATAAAATGTTGTTTCGGAATTTACCTAATGGTATTGCCAATTCTGGTCCTACGCTTACTGACAGTCCTCGTTTTGCCGGCGTTTCCTGTGCGTACGAGTTTGCAGCTAATACTATCGAAAGTGCTGCAAGTAAAAATTTAATTCTTTTCATAAAATGTGTTTTTCTTATTTTTTTAAAATAACACTTACCTTTTTATGAAAACCATGCCAGAATTTCTGCTGCATTTTATGCTGTTTATTCTCTTTAAGAAAAGATTAAGAGTTGTATTACTTTCTTTAAGAAAAGATTAAGATTAGTTCTGCTTATGCAGGTTTGCGGATTGTTTCTTTAAACAGTATTTTTCTTAATTACATTAAAATCACTCTGAAGCCCACGTATTCTTAGAAGTTTTTTAACAATGATCCAATACCTGCCAATAAATGAACAGTAGCAGATATTTATATAAAAAGTGGCAGTGTGGCTTTTATTTTCCCCAAGATTAGCTGGTTTAATAAAAGCATAGCCTTCTACTCAGTATCGAAGCGGTTAACAGATTGAATGCCTTTCAGTTGTTTTAAAAGAGTCACCAATTCCTCAAGTTCTTCTTTGTCATGTACAAATACTTTAATGGTCCCTTCAAACAAACCATCCCTGGATTCTATAGTGAGTGCAGAAATATTTATTTTTAATTCACCCGAAATTACATTGGTTATTTTATTTACCACACCGACATCATCCATTCCAATAATCCTTAAACCCGTAAGAAAACTGATTTCTTTATTTTTTGCCCACTTTGTTTTTACTACGCGGTGACCGTAATTGGCGAGCAGGCTGGGAGCATTGGAGCACGTGGTACGATGAATAGTCAAGCCTTTGCCAATGCTTACAAAGCCAAACACATCATCACCTGGAATCGGATTGCAGCATTTGGCAAGATTGTACATAATCTTATCGCTGCTTTCTCCAAATATTATAAGCTCCGACTCTTTTTTAGAATAATGAGGCGCAGTCTCTGCCGGTATTTCCTGTACAGCTTTGGGTGGTTTGGGCGGTTCCAGTTTATCACCAAGCACATTAAATTCTTTCAGTTCTTTAAGGTCAAGCGCTTTTATAGCCACCTGGTGATAAAAGTCGAGTTGCGAACTGAATTTGTAAAAGGAAACAAGCGTATCAATATTGGTCTGTGAAAAAGAAGCGCCCATCCCTTCCAGCTTTCTTTGCACAACTGACTTTCCGTCTTCAGCAATGGTTCTTTTTACTTCTTTTAAAGCATCTTTAATTTTGTTTTTAGCCTTGGCGGTAACAGCAAAACCCAGCCAGTCTTCATTTGGTTTTTGCTTGCTGCTGGTAATAATTTCTACCTGGTCTCCGCTTCTTAATTTATGACTTATAGGTACCAGCTTATGATTGATTTTAGCGCCTATACACTGAGACCCGACTGCACTGTGAATGCTGAAAGCAAAGTCTATGGCAGTGCTTCCGACAGGCAGCATTTTTACATCGCCTTTTGGGGTATACACATAAATTTCTTCTGCCAGGAAGCTCATTTTAAAGTCCTGTAAAAAATCAACGCTGTCCGTATCCTGATTATTCAGCACTTCTCTTATCTGGCCAAACCATTTATCAAAACGATCTTCATCTGCGGCGCCTTCCTTGTATTTGTAATGTGCTGCCAGGCCTTTTTCAGCAATTTCATTCATGCGCTTAGACCTTATCTGTACCTCTACCCACTTACCCTGCGGGCCCATTACTGTAGTGTGCAAGGCCTCATATCCGTTACTTTTAGGATTGCTTAGCCAATCTCTTAAACGCTCGGGTGACGGAGTATATTCATCAGTTATAATAGAGTAAACTTTCCAGCAATCTTCTTTTTCACGTGCATGAGGAGAATCCAAAATAATGCGGATGGCGAAAAGGTCATATACTTCCTCAAAAGCAACTCCTTTTTTCTTCATCTTATTCCAGATTGAGTGAATGCTTTTAGGCCGTCCGTAAATGTCAAAATCAAAGTTGCTGTTGACCAGCTTATCTTTAACCGGCCTGATAAATTCGTTAATATAGCGGGTTCGCTCTCTTTTTGTTTCAGAAAGTTTTTTGGCTATATCTTTATAAGTATCAGGTTCCATGTACTTCATGGACAGATCTTCGAGCTCAGTCTTAATATTATACAAACCCATCCTATGAGCTAAAGGTGCGTATACCCAAACTGTTTCGCTGGCAATTTTTAACTGCTTTTCGCGCTTCATACTATCCAGTGTCCGCATGTTATGAAGCCTGTCTGCCAGCTTAATCAGGATAACCCTGGGATCATCGGTAAGAGTAAGCAAAATCTTTTTAAAATTCTCTGCCTGCTGACTGGTGTTGGTATCAATAACATTCGAAATTTTGGTAAGCCCGTCTACAATTCTTGCTATCTCATGACCAAATTCTCTTTCCACATCTTCGAGGCTCAGATCTGTATCTTCGACAGTATCGTGAAGCAGCGCACAAATAGTGCTGCGAACGCCGAGGCCTATTTCCTCCACACAGATCATGGCTACCGACAGCGGGTGAATTATATAAGGCTCGCCGCTTTTGCGACGCATGGTTTTATGTGAGTCTGCAGCAATCTCAAATGCATGTCTTACCAGCTCTTTATCACCTTTTTTTAATTTTTCTCTTAATGCCCGAAGCAATGCGCGGTAGTGCCTGAGGATTTCCTTCTTTTCCTGATCCTCATTTAAGTTATATTTTAGCACAAATGGCGGCGCTGCAATTACCTGATCTTCCATATCTACGAATTTACGAAAAATAGTCTGAAATGAATTGCCTGAACCGGGATTTATGCTAAATTGTCTGAACCGGGATTTATTTGATTTATAGGATTTGTGGGAAAAGATTCAATTTGATATACTCAATTAAAACTGCTTAACCTGTCCTGCTTACCTTCGTACGTATGCAGAAGTTAGTCTTGATTCGCCATGGTGAAAGTGTTTGGAATAAAGAAAACCGTTTTACAGGATGGACAGATGTTGACCTTTCCGAAGATGGCTTTTCCCAGGCAAAAAAGGCCGGTGAGATATTGAAAAGAAACGGTTATAATTTTGATGCAGCTTATACATCAGTGCTTAAGCGGTCCATTAAAACTTTACATATCATACTCGAGGAACTGGATCACCTATGGATACCGGTTGATAAATCGTGGCGCCTGAACGAACGGTTTTACGGCGCTTTACAAGGCCTGAACAAAATTGAAACAGTCATGAAGTATGGCGAAGAGCAGGTACAAAAATGGCGGCGCGATCCAAACGAACATCCGCCTGCGATAACCAAAGAAGACGAACGCTACCCCGGCCACGACCTGCGGTACCAGCACTTAACAGAACGCGAGTTGCCGCTGACGGAAAACCTAAGCGAAACCATGAGCCGTGTATTGCCCTTCTGGCACGAAGCAATAATGCCTGCCATTCGCAAAAACCAAAAAGTAATTATAGCAGGTCACGGCAACAGCCTGCGTGCTTTAATCAAATACATTGACAACCTCACTGACGGACAGGTGACCAACCTGGATATACCTACCGCTCAGCCCTGGGTGTTTGAATTGGATGATCAGTTAAACAGCATAAATCATTATTATCTGAAGTGAGATTAATAACAAGTAACTGTAAATAAACTTATGCTTGCACTTTGGGCATACGTCCGTTTGCTTGCTTCAAAGGTTATTTAATCTTCCTGTATCTTGTCACTGTGTATTTTTTAAAACTTTTAAAATGGGTTGCAGCCAGCTTTTTTGAACTTTAAGAGGATGAGAGCCTTCTGCTTCAAAAGTTTCAACAACTTTGGTTTCAATTTCCCTCTCTTGTAACATATATCTTCACTTTTCTTTCACTGCCAATCGTGTTTTCCATTATTCATTTTCTTTTGCAACATTCATATTTTAAAAAAACTATCTGAATATATTATTTCGTTTATAAAATTACCGGGTTGAGCAATCACTCTTTAAGCAACTTTCCTGTTTTCACTTCATTGCCTGTTTGCAACTGATAAAAATAATTTCCAGCGGAAAATTTACCGGCATTAAAAGTCGCCTGGTAATTACCTGCATCCTGTATACCATTTACAAGTATCTGCACCCGCTGGCCTTGTAACGTATAAACGGATAAAACAACATTAGCTTTTTTGAGAAGGCTGTAGCATATAGTTGTGCTTTCTGTAAATGGATTGGGAAATGCTTTAACAGACGGTTTAAAAAGGTGACTGATAAGATTGCTGGTTTGAATATCTTTTCGGGCTGCAGTATTAAGATCAGAAGAAGACATGTAAAAAAGACTCATTTCGTCTATATTCGGTCCGCTTGAGCCTGCAGCTGTTGCTCGTATTTTATGAGTGCCGGGGGCAAGAAACACTTGCAGCCCGCTATAAAAAGACCATGAAGACCAGGATGAAGTCGGCGAAAAAGGAACTATTCCTATGTTTGTTCCGTCATTGTTTATTTGCAAAGGACGGTCTGAAGAGTCTTTGTTAGCATATTTAAAACCTATACTGTAAACACCTGGCACATCAATCTTTACTGTCCATTCGATGTAATCGTTTGAAGCATTTATAAAATCTGCGAAACCCGTTCCGTTATAACCCGGATGATTACTGGCTGTTACCGCACCTGATAAAAAGGCATTTTCGGCTTGCAGATTTTTCATCTCAGGTTGTACCACTGCTGCCACGAGATAGTTCATCTCCGCACCTGCCGCAGGGCGTGCAAGATTGCCTCCAAGCAAAAGAGGATAAGGATAAACGTTGCCATATTCTTCTAATTTACTGTAAACTTCGAGGTAAGGAGATTTAGGGTCAGTAGTTTCAATCCTGTCTCCTGTTTTTTTCCAATCAGTAAGCCAGGCAGGAATTGTGGTACCCCGCGGATCATAACCTATATAAACAATGGCAGCTTTTTTTAAGAACATCCTCAAAAAATTATCGGAAGTATCTTTTTTATCGTCATTTGCCGTTTGGATAAAAGAAGCCTTGTCAAGATAAGAAGGAACTGATGTAATAGTATAATTTCTGTCAGTGAATTCTTTGACACCTGTGCGCAATTTAGATACAGTGTATGACCTTCCGCTTGCAGCAGAAACCTGCGTTATTAAATTATCTTCAGCCGGTTTTTCTCTTACAGCAGGCTTTTCGATAGCTGGTTTTCTGGCAGAAATATTGTCAACATAAAAACCTTCTGCTGCCGTTTGCGTATCTATCTGCCAGCCAACATGACCCATTTTATTGTATGTTGTGTCTATTGTTTCTAATAGCGGAACAGTGCCATAACCGGCCCCTTTATCTACATAAACCTGGATGAGACCGCTTTTATACCGCGTTATTTTAAATGTATACCATTTATCAGACTCCATATCCGGGTGCACAGCAGCCTCGTCAAGCGTTAAAGGATAATAAACATTATCAGAAGAACGGCCTAAAGTAAGCCTTCCGCCATAATTCATTGTATACTTTATTACATACATACTGTCGTTGGAAAGATTGCCCTGGCCAAAAGTTATTCTGAAATCTCTCATATAACTTCCGGTAAATCCTTTCGCTTTTGTTTCAATTATGTACGAAGCCTGGCTATAGCTTTTTGCCGTTTTTAAGGTTCCCCCGGTTCCATCAATAAAATTATAAGCCGATCCTTCTCTTATTGACCATGAAGCATCCGCTTTCCAAAAGTTTCCTAAAACCTTGCGGTTAAAGTTATCTTTAAAAATTACAGAGTCGGAAGATTGGGCAAAAAGGCCGGCGCCGCCAAAAGAAAGTATTACTAAAAAAATCCATTCAATTAATTTGAATGGAAAGAATATCTGCGTAGTCTTTTTCATGAGGAGAAATTTCATTTGATATAATATTGGATTAAAGCATTTAAGAAAAAAAACTTTACGGAGTCAACGAATAATAACAATATAAATTATTCAAAACTTTACTTTTTATTAACAAGACTTAATTACAGTATTTTTTTTAAAACAAAGGTGAAAAAGAAACAGAAATCTCACAAGCACAGGCATAATAAAACAATCTATGGATTAGGTACTTTACCTTACAACTTTAAAATACGTTGGTATGGTTGAGAAACGCAGAAAAAAAAGCTGCTGATTAATTAATAGTTGTTGTTTTTGTTTTAAAAAAGTTTAGAAACAATTTTTATAAAGAAACCTAATGGAAGAAAAATAAATATTTATTTATTATACCAAAAAACCGCAGCTAATATGCGGTTTTTTGACTTTAATGCTATTTTTAATAATAGTATAAAAACAATTCAGATCACTACATTTATCATTCTGCCTTTTACGTATATTATTTTTTTAGGTGGTTTTCCTTTCAGCCATTTTTGTACAATTTCATTTTGAAGGACTACCTGTTCGACTTCGGGTTCTGTTGCGTTTAGTGAAATATTGATATTTGATCTGACTTTTCCATTAATGCTGATAGGGTATTCTTTGTTGCTTTCGACCAAATACTTTTCTTCATAGTGAGGGAAAGCGGCATCTAATACAGAGAGCTCACCCCAGCCCTCTCCAAGGGAGAGGGAGTTGTTTAGGAGATGATATAATTCTTCTGCAATATGTGGTGCATAAGGGGTAAGTAAAATAACCAAAGGCTCAAGTATTTCTCTTTTATGGCATTTCAGATCATTTAATTCATTTACACAAACCATAAAGGCGCTTACGGCTGTATTAAAGCTAAAACGTTCGGTATCATCTTCAATCTTTTTTATGGCTTTATGAAGCACTTTCAGTTCGGCTGGTGCAGGTGCGTCATTGGTTACAATCAATCCTTTTACTTCATCAACATATAATCTCCAGAATTTTCTTAAAAAACGGTGAACGCCTTCAATACCTTTTGTATCCCAGGGTTTGCTTTGCTCAACCGGGCCAAGGAACATTTCGTACATTCGAAAAGTGTCAGCACCAAATCGTTCGACAATATCATCGGGATTGACAACATTGTATTTACTTTTGCTCATTTTTTCTACTTCTGCTCCGCAGATGTATTTGTCATTTACAACATCAAAATCAATTCCTTTAGAGATCACTTTGCCACTTTCTAATAAAAAAAGAGCATTTTCATATTCCGGCCTCGATTGCATAAACGCATCAACAGTTAATTCGACACCCTCAACGAAGCTTACATCAACATGTATTTCATTTAATTTAAATTCTAAATTTTCTTCGAATAATTCTATTATTGCTGCATTGTTTTTTGAAAACTCTGATACTTGCAGAAACAGGCTTTTACTATTTATTTCGTCAATAATAATTTTATCTCTATAACTTTTTGAAATGAAAAGCGGGTGAGCTTCAAGTACTTTGTTTGAAAGTCCGAGTATTTCAAATTGTTGTTCTTCAGTGAAGGTTGGTATTATCCTATATATAAACCTGCTGCCGCCTTGTATCATTCCCTGGTTAACCAACTTTTTATAAGGTTCTTCAAAACCAATATACCCCAAATCATATAAAGCTTTCGTCCACATGCGGCTATATAACAAATGACCTACTGCGTGTTCGGTTCCTCCGATGTATACATCAACCTGTCCCCAGTAATCTGCTGCTTTTCTATCAACAAATTTCTTATCATTTTTTGGATCCATATACCGGAGAAAATACCAGGATGAACCTGCATAACCAGGCATTGTATTCGTTTCTCTTGTGCCACCGCCCGGCGCTATTATCCAGTCTGCCAGATTTGCCAGCGGGCCCTCGCCTTCCGGCCCGGCGCTGTAAGTATCTACATAAGGCAGTTCTAACGGCAACTCACTTTCGTGTGAGGGAAAAGCCATTCCTCCCTTGTAAACAATTGGAAACGGCTCGCCCCAATACCTCTGACGGCTAAAACCTGCGTCACGAATTTTGTAATTTACTTTACGTTTGCCAATTTCCAGTTCTTCCAGCTCGTCAATAACCACATCAATTGCATCACGCATTACCATTCCATTTAAAAAATCTGAATTTGTAAGAGTAGCATCTTTTGTCGCATTAGCCTCTTCACCATTATAAGCATCGCCAATGATGTTTGTAATGGGGATATTAAAATGCTTCGCAAAAGCAAAATCACGCTGATCGCCGCAAGGCACAGCCATGATAGCGCCGGTGCCGTAACCCGCAAGAACATATTCACTTATCCATATAGGAATCTCCTGGCCATCAAACGGATTAATGGCATAGGCGCCGGTAAATGCTCCTGTTATTTGTTTTACTTCCGCTAAGCGTTCTCTTTCGCTGCGGCTTTGTACGTATTCAAGATATTTTTCTATTTCGGGTTTTTGTTCGGCTGTAGTAATTTTTTGAACAAGTTCATGTTCTGGGGCAAGCACCATGAAGTCAACACCGAAGATGGTGTCGGGGCGGGTTGTGTAGACCTTCAAGACCTCACCCCCCTGCCCCCTCTCCAAAGGAGAGGGGGGGATAGTAGCCGGTTTTGAGAAATTTTCATTCGAAAGAGCTTTGCTAAGTTTTTGTAAAACATTTTGAATATTTCCTGTTACTTCATTGTTAGTAACCCGAATAACCTTATAATCATGCTCCTCAAGCCATTTGCTTCGGGAAATATCGAATTTCTTTTGGTCTGCTTCTTCGTGGTAACCTCCATCTACTTCAACTATCAGTTTCTTCTCAATACAAACAAAATCAGGAATATAACCGGCAACAGGGTGTTGCCTTCTGAATTTGTATCCTTCTAACTTCCGGTTTCTCAAATTCTGCCATAATATATCTTCTGCCTCTGTTGCACCTTTTCTGTTTTGTTTTGCATAATTTGTAGTTGCTTTCCACTCATCATAAGTATTAGTCATATAACCAGGAAAATTCAAAGTTTCTGAACTTTCCTTCGTTCCCCTCTCCCTTGGAGAGGGGTTAGGGGTGAGGTCTTTAACAGCAAACGCAATCTCCGCTCCCTGCGATTTCCCAATCCAGTTCCTCTGCATATCTTTCATAGACTCGCTAAAATCTACTTGCTCTAACCCTTGCAGCAAACGGTCTGCATATTCCGTAATACGCAAATACCATTGACGCATTTTCTTTTTTACTACCGGATATCCGCCGCGTTCGCTTACTCCGTTTACCACTTCGTCATTGGCAAGCACTGTCCCCAGGGCTTCGCACCAGTTTACTTCTCCAAAGGCAGAATATGCAAGGCGGTAGTGCATTAATATGTCCTGCTTTGTTTTCTCATCATAGTTTTGCCAATCTGCTGCGGTAAAAATTAGTTTTTCATTTCCCGGGCATCCACGATTAGCATTTCCTTCCTGTTTAAATATTGTAACAAGTTGCGTTATCGGTTCTGCCTTTTTTGAATGGCGGTTGTACCAGCTCTCAAACAATTGCAGAAAAATCCATTGTGTCCATTTATAGTAAGACGGATCACTTGTTCTTACTTCACGGCTCCAGTCATAGCAAAAGCCGATATTATCTAATTGCTCATGGTATCGCTGAATATTTTTTTCGGTTGTCACCGCGGGGTGCTGGCCTGTTTCAATAGCATACTGTTCGGCAGGCAAACCAAAGCTGTCAAAGCCCATCGGGTGGAGAACATTAAAACCTTTGAGTCGTTTAAAACGGGCATAAATATCGCTTGCTATATAGCCAAGCGGGTGACCTACATGCAGGCCTGCACCGCTTGGGTAAGGAAACATATCGAGCACATAAAACTTTGGTTTTGTACTGTCATTACTTACTTTGTAGATATTACTTTCTTTCCACTGTTTTTGCCATTTCTTCTCAATATCTCTGAAATTGTATTCCATTATTGTGTATGTTCTGTCTTAAGTAAAAAGGATTGTTTTGGATAAAAGGTTTATATCCGGTTAATATAACAAATTATAAAATTAATTTGCCAAGGTGGCAAAGTAAGCGAAAAAAACCAGGCTGGTAGAGGATGAAATCTTTGAAGGCTGTAATAAAAGTTATCCTTTTTTATTAAAATAAGTAAAATTTGTTTGTTTACAACAAGTTTGAAGAACAGCAATCAATGGAAGTAAGATTTTATTTAAATGTAATTATGCCGCTTCTAAAAACTATTTACAATATGTATTAAGGTTTCTCGAGCTCTTCAATTGTAAATGTTTTTTGCCGCCCTTCAAATTTTTTCCGTACTTTTTTTACATCTGCCGAGTCAATTTTCTCTTCTTTGTTACTCCACAAATTTCGGACAAAACTTAGCAATGTAAGAGGCAAAGCTCCTGATGTGAAAATAGTATATCGGCAAGTTGTGAAACCAGTTATCTAAGCAAAAGCATTAATAATTAATTTTTAAAAATAAACCAATTTTCTTAAAAGAAATAAGATTACTTGCTGCAATCAGCTGTGATAAAAGATAACTTTAAATAGTGTAATTATTCATAAAAATTACTTCAATCATTGTCCTGCAGATATTTGTAAATCGCTGCAGCATCTTCTTCGCCCAGCCCTTTTTGTAAAGCCTGCGTGTAGCTATTTAAAAGAGGTGCAAAAAGAGGCGTTTTCAGGCCTTGTTCACCTGCCAGTCTCAGATCTTTTGCTATCAGCTTCAATGCAAAAGCAGCCTGAAAATCATTATTTATTATATTGGTTGATTTTAGTCTGATAATGCCATTACCACAAGCTCCTTCATTTATAATTGTAAGCATATCTTCCGTCTTAATGCCATTCTTTTTTGCAAACAAAACGGTTTCGGCGAGGCCTTGCAAATTCAATCCAAGTAAATAGTTTATAGCAAGTTTGGCAGAACTGCCTGCGCCGTTATCTCCTAAATAAACGGATAATTTACCTATTTTATCAAAAATTGGTTTAGCCCTGTTAAAAGCTTGTTCTGCTCCGCCTGCCATAATTATCAGGGTTCCGTCTTGTGCCGGCTTTACACTTCCTGATACCGGAGCATCCAAAAATTCCATTCCCTTATTATGGCAGGCTTCTGCAAGATACCGTGAAGTTGCAGGTGATACAGTGCTCATATCTATAGCAAGCTTTCCGGTGTTTTGGTTATTCAGCAATCCGTTCTCTCCTGTATAAATTTGTTTCACGGCTTCATCGTCTGATACCATTGTAAATACGACATCGCATTTTTCTATCAGTTGATTTGGGTTTTCGGCTGATGTTGCGCCTGCCTCAATCAGTTCCTTCTCTTTTTCTTTTGTCCGGTTGTATACTGCAACCTTAAAACCTGCCTTAAGAAGATTTTTTACTATCGGGGTGCCCATATTACCCAGTCCGGCCCATCCTAATTGTACATCACTCATAATGGAAAAATGTGGTAAGCTTTAAAAAAGCGAAAGCTTTATGTGAAAAAATAAATGTGAAGTTTATACAAATAGTATTTTAATGTCGGTTGTCTGTTATAAAAAAAGAAATATCTCAAATAAATATTTAATAATTATCCTAAAAAGTTACGTAAAACATTTTT
>JAABUK010001433.1_pt1 | contig 45409 bp, 48 predicted proteins | sample 5559141 | NCBI WGS metagenome assembly JAABUK01 (sample SAMN10711869, study PRJNA513367) | rock metagenome | isolation source: Antarctica rocks | place: Antarctica: Victoria Land, Pudding Butte nord | collected 2016-01-03 | reverse complement strand
GTCTGAAAGGCTGTCTGAAAGACGTCAGGAATATCCATGAAAATGATGTCCCACATGAGCAGGCCAAAGAGGGTGGCCCAGATGCCCCCCTCTGCATGAGTACCTGCATCACCACGTGTCATGGACGTGTCATGGACTGGCACCACTTGTTGTAAACAAGACATGGGCTGAAATAACAGGCATCAGGTGCATGCGAGGCAGGTCAACTTCCTGCAGACAGGCTTGCGCAGAGCAGCACAAATGTGACATTTCAGCTTGATCTGTGAACATCCGCACTCAATGCACTGACTGTGCATGATGACTGTTGTGATAGAACAGATTTTGCATATTCTGTGTGCAAGGGCCGTTAGGAATTGCAGCCACTAGCTGAACAACCAATGCCTTTGGCATCTGGTAAGCCCACGCGCATGTACATAGCTTGGTAATTAGCATGGCGCATCAAATGCAGAGATTATGGAGAGCAGCAGTGTAAGAAGCAAGTGGATGGTCAGCAAGATGAGGAAAGCCTGCAGTAGAGCCGCAATCCCAGCATTTCAGAAAATGCGGGAGAAAACAAATCACGACATATTTGGAAAAGCAAGACAAGACAGTGGAGAGGGGTACTTCCAACGGTCCTCGCAAGCGATTAAGCTGACCTGTCCAGCTGCCACCAGCCTCTGCTGCATAGTACTGCAGAGCCAGCTCCTCCACACTGCATTCATCTCCACCGTTGCCCACAAACCGGCTCTTGATACCCAGCACTGAGTTCAGTGGTTGCCCCTCGATCCGCACCTTCACACCAGCAGCTTAATCATGTCAACCCGCAGCAAAACAGCCACAGAAGCTGTAAAAGGCAAGACAGCCACACACTCGTCATATTACCATGAAAAGAGGCAAATGTGCATATGCATGGATGAAGTTCTGTGTGCAAGCAACAGAACAAGCAACAGTACATCCTGCACATACCTAGCTCATCATACGCGGAAAAGCCCCCAAACAACAGCATTATTGTTGTCATTATGCAAAAGAAGCACACATACTTCCAGGGGCTCCCGCATGGCCACTGAGGCCCAAGAGGGGCGCTTCCACCTGCGAGGGGGCTTTCCCAGTCTCAGAACACGGCGCTGAAGGGCAACACGGTCCCCATTGATCACCCACTCATCTGCCAAAGCTGCTTCTGCCATCTGCAGAGCACCAGTCATTGCTTTCAGCTGAAAGTACATCTGGGCCAGCAGCGCTGTGGGTGGTGAGCGTTGAAATATGAGGTGCCAAGATACTGTGTTGTGTCTGCACAGCAGCGTGCTGGCAGAGCGAACTTGGAAAAAGCTTCGACAACGACTCAGCTGTGGTCATTGCACATGTTGACTGCACTAAGGCCAAGACCGTCTGTTCAAATGCAAAAGTAAGTGACAGCTTCAGAGGCACATCGGCAAAGCTTTTGCCCACAACTACTCACCTGGCAATATCCTGCAGATCGGTGGCTATCCTACACTGAAGCTCTTTTATGATGGTGAGGAGCAAGAAGCTTACAGAGGTAAGGCTAGCTTCACCACACTGTGCACAGTATGCCAAAACAAAAAAGGTGGCACACCTCACCCAGTCTTGAGAAAAGTGACATGCTGAGGGCCCTGTGCATCTTGATTGTGCAGGTGGACGTGATCTCCCTGCCATGAAGGATTTTCTCAGCTAACAGAAGCTGACGCTGCTGCAAGAAACAGAAGAATGACTTGTGTTGATGTGCTGAAACATTTCAGAAGCTAAGTTGTAAAGTACGCGTGGTCCTTTCCAGTATGAATGATCGCACATAGCAAGCACATGTACTTGGTGCAGCAACTGAGCCTATGTTGCGATGTACCAGCACTCACACCAGCATGCACTCATCAAGTTTGTTTACGCTAAAATGGATTGACAACAAATTGGCTGCACAAGTACTCGCTTGTACAATAAGGTATCAGCCTTAGGACTATGAGGCACAATGGCTGTTGTGAGTGCTGTGTGCGGAAAGTGCTTATTCCCTGACTGTAGTGCATAGCAATTTACACATAATTTGCTGTAGCCAACCTTCACTACAGCTGGATCGAAGCTGTCGCAGGTTTACTTTGTGTATTCAAATTCACAGACGTGCAATGTACATCGCAATCTATTAATGTAAGGTAGCTCGTTGCTCGTTACACCGTCAGCCTGAGTAAAGCTAGTGATCCGTAGTGCAAAGGTCATCTGTTCATTGCAATTGCACTGGCTTATCAAAAAGGTGTGTTACACTAGGGTAGTTCCTGGCAGCAACAGGTTCAGAGATTTGTGTCAAATGAAGCTTGCAGAAGCTTTCCATTACGAACAAAAGGCAAAATTGAGTAATTTAACGTCAACGTGACAAAGGCCAGTATTGGGGCACACTGCGTTAAACTTGCAAAAGAGATGTTAGCCTATCATGCAGCACTTGCATGACTAGCGTCCCTGCACAACGACCAAAAGCCAAAATTTAGGCGGCCAGAATGGCACTTCCGGCCTCTGTGTCTCAGAATGACCCATCAACAGCCTAAAACCTACAGTGAGCATGGGACTGGCTGCCCCATCAGTAAAATCTCTTGTTCTACAGCAAAACAGGCTTCAGGAAGGCCTGGCAAAACCTAGTCTGCAGCAGATCCTGGTGAGGAAGAATGCATGAACATGTGACTGCAGGCAATGCTACATCAGCCTCGCTTTGACTTGCTTGAGGACAGCAAACCATATCTGATCAGCATTGTAGAAGCCACAGACCTTCAATGAGGAATTGAAGGCGAGCCTGCTGTACAGTGCACAGTGTGCACCAAAGGCCGTCGCTTGAAGCTGTGACAGAGAGTGTTCACATAATGCCTGACATGTTCATTTGGTGCATGTTCCTGGGCATGCCCATATGTGGCGCCATGTGCATTTGGTTGCCGATTGGAATCATGCCTGGCTGCATGGGGGGGTTGCTCAAACCCATCATGTTGTTCTGCACCCCTACAGCATGTAAACAGCTTATCAGCCATTATATTGCAAGCTCAAGCGATGATCTTGCACACATGTCATCGATGTACTTGTGCAAGAAAGACTCTGTCCACACCAACCATGTCTTGCAAAGTACAAAATGGCAAAAAAGAGCTCCAAGCATGGCTGTCATTCAAAGCAGACTTTGTGACAGGACACAGCAGCATACACTTGGAAGGCATGCTAGCCTAAAAAGCAGCAGATTATGCATGACAGCAGCCCACCTGACATGTCACCAGTAGGCGGGTTTACACTGGTTATGTCGTGTATACTAGACCGCCGTTTGTCCTTCTTGTTCATGCTGTTCAACCTGATGAAGTACTTCTGAGCATGACTAGCTACCTGCATGCCATGACAAGACATGATCTGTTATGATGTCTCTCCATTGTGACTGTTCACCTTGCAATACGCTCAAGTATTACAAACACATACAGGCATGAGTCATGATTGCGCTGCAACATGCAGTGCATGATGCTTGCATCAGGCAGCGCTTCAGCCTGCTGCTCAATTCAGTGTGCCACACCAGAATCAGCAGATGTCAGTGTGTGAATGAAGGCTCTGTGACTGCCATTGTAGGAGCAATCAGGAGGGGGTTACGGTTGCTACTGCAGCTGGTGACATAGCTGCTGTTGTTGGCAAGGATGCAAAGCATGATGGAACACTGCAGTAGGATCAGATTCTCCTGACTTGCCTGAGTGGGTGTCCGTGAAATGACAAAGTTTCTGGAAATGCTGCGCCAATCGCCCTTGCCAAACTTGGACAAGCCCATAAGGAACAAGCGATGTTCCTCTTCCGTCCAAGGAATGCCTTTTCGTCGCTCCGCATCGTTGCCGCTCTTCATCTTTTGCTGCAGCCGCAGCATCTACTTTTGAATTGACTCTTGCACATAGAATTCAACAAAGCATAGCAGCTATCTGGGATTCCAGTGGACGGATGTCAGGCCAAAAACGTCAGCTTGGGTTGTGTACACAGCACAAGCTGACTCTGTTTACACAATCAACTTGTGTATGCCAATCCCATGCATTGCCTGATTTGCTGAGGCCATGCTTGAGACATACGGTGCACCTAATAGTTTTAAAGTGATGAAAAGAATGTTCCTTTTCATCACTTCAAAAAAACTGGCAGGGACAAAGAAGGAACAGCTACAAAGCTGCCGGGACACACAGTTCACAGCACTATGTCTGTGCTGAGCGGGTGCTTCCACTGCCCAAGCTCACACCACAGGAGATTAGACTGCTTATTTGCCACAGAGCTTCCAGCAGCAAACACCATGAAACAGTCATACAAACACTGTCACAACCCTGTCATTTCACAAGCAGTGCCTTACCGTGGCGCTGGTTTCTATGGGGATAGGGGGGGGCATGGGCATGGGAGGGGGTGCCTGCTGCACAGCATAAAATGCAGCCTGACTGTTGGCATATTTGGGCATAGGAATGCTGCCTGCCTCTATACTCCGTATATCCTCCTGCAAATGGATTGGCAACATTCATCAGCATGCATACAGACCATCCAATTCTTCCAAACGGCAGGCATGATGTCCACATGCTGTTGCCCGCAAAAGCATGTTTTCAGTGCTGGAGCCATTTGAGAAAAGTATTTTTGGTGATCCAGGACTTCATTTCATGGAAGAGCCCAAAGCTTGCTTGACTGTAGTCGAACAGTGCTGCATCTTCATGTACGTTCATCACAGCAGGAGCAAACAATGCTCAAGACCACGCCAAACTGACCTCTAGAAAGGCAAAGCGCTTTTTCACTGCAGCTAAGTCCTTCTTTGGCAGCTTTGCAGCTGCCTTGTCCAACCTGAAGAAAGACAAATACCTTTCAGAGCAGATGTTGAACAATTTGCTGATCTGTGCTTTGATCACGCAAAATGACTAACCTGTCCTTGGCCTCCCAGTTGTCAGCGAGGAATCGCTCAAAGATCTTGTCTTCATCCAAGCTGTAATTGGCAAGCATGTGGCTTCGCTATACAACCTCATGGGAATTTTACGCCTGTCGAAGAGCAGGTGTTTAATAATCTTACCTCCAGTCCTCTTTTTGAGCAGCTGAAAGGCCCATGCAAACTATTGGTGCGACCAATGCCCAGAAGCTTTTCGGCTGTCTCGCTTGATCTGGCTACAACGCGGCCATGCAAGTCTGTCTGCGTTCGACCGGTAACCAATACGACAGGCTTACGGTGTCGAAGGCCTACTGCGGCTCGCGACGCGTGCACACCACCGGTACGATCTTATCAACACAGGTCCTGACACCTCTCTCAAGCTGACTGCTCAATAGGCGGCACTTTCCTGAGGAATGATGCGGTTTTCCGATACGCTACTTGCGTTGCGTTGACTGCAAAATGCCCGACAACATGTAACCGACTGCACGTTGCCAGCTGGACAGCACATGACTGCGGAACCTATCTATTTTTGCGCAGTCATGTGCTTCAGACCTAATTGCGTTCAAACTCCTTTGCATCTTCACGATTGGCTTGCAACAGCAACGCGTCATGTCGAAGCCGATTAGGTTGAGGTAGGCCGTCCCGGTGGCTGGCAAAGGCAGCGCATATATCGGCCGCAATCTTGCCTCGTTCTGGTCAGTTGCTTTGAAGGCTAGATTGACCAGATGGACCAAAAAGCGTCTCCTGCAGCGTTCAACGCTGAGGGGAACAATTCAAATCAACCGCCGGAAGTCATCGCCTTGCAGCCGCTGGCTGTTGTTGATCATCTTTGCAGTGTTACCGAAGATACGTTGAAGTCGGTCTTAGCACAAGAAGAGATAGGTGGCAGTAGACGCATCTCCCAGCAGCAAGTTCAGGACATGCTCGCGCAGATAGGCGAATTTCACAGCAAAGCCGGAGGCAGCAACGCCAACACAATTCGAGGTCAGCCAGCTATTGCTTGCTGCCAACTCCTGGCTTTGTCAGCTGAGCACAGACTAACCCAAATATGGTGTCTCAACAGGTCTAGCAGCAGGCTTTGGTGTCCAATGTGAACTGGTGAGCATTGTATGATTCTAGGCAACACTGAGCTATGCTGACTGTCCTCATCTGCATCAATTCCCCACTTTACGGTGATCGCAGTATGGTCGGGTTGCATGCTTATACACCTCATGTGCAGGTTGGTGCTAGAGGGTATGATGAGTGGGGTGCCATGTTTGCTAGTAGCATGAAGAGGTCTATGGTAGGCATTGGCAAGATGCGCATACAGCTAGGCCCCACAGGTTTCACATCGTCCATGCGCATCACGCCCTCCAAATTGGCGTTAGATGCCTTCTGCGTGTCTGCACCCCATGTCTCACATGTCATCAAGTGCGGCTGTCATGATGGATATGACACCTGCATTGCTTTATTACCCAAGCTTGCTTTCATTACTGGCTGCATAGTCGCCTGTCTTCCAAGTGACGCTGCAGTGATAATCCTGATGCCAGGTCAAACACATTGACAAATATGTGATGGCATGTCGCATCACCAGCCGTGCACTGATTTTAGTGTCTGCTGCAGGCAGGTGTGTCATTCTCATTTGCAATGGTCAGCGCACAATGCGTACTTGCCTGGGCGAAGCAGCTCGCATGGTAGCTGATGACTTATTAGTACAAGACTTCAAGGGCGCCAAATGGCTCCTCCTCAGCGGTTACTGCTTCTATGGTAAGCATCTGCTGCAGCGAGCAATTGAGCTAGCAGCAGAAGCCGGGATTAAGGTTGCACTGGACCTGGCCTCTTTTGAGATAGTTCAAAGCTTCAAGCAGGAGCTGAAGGGTGTTTTGGAAAGCGGCAGAGTCCACTGCTGCTTTTGTAATGAGGTATGGGCTGGGTTGGTTTGCTTGTGACATGCTGCTTGCTTGCAACTTGATACAACTGCTTGGCTGGCAGCCCTTCCCTACCAAGCTGCACTTCCAGCAACACAGCCCGTTGCATGAGTCGAGCATCTGAAGGCAATGCATGAGCCTGCATGATGCTTTCTTGTTGCATTCCTGCAAGCAGATAGGCACGACCGGATCTGCTGGAAACACCTGCAAGAAAAACCTTGTGATGCTATGTTTGGAACAACAGAAATATCTGCACTATCTGCAGCAGCAGTTTCAAACACCAGAAAGCAGCAGCAAGCCTCATAGCTGTCATTGGACCTCAGTAATGACTGCGTCAAAATGTCACATGTGGTCTGTACATGCACTTGATGCACGACAATAACACAAATCTCCTGACCGTGTATAGGATGAAGCTGCAGAGCTCATACACAAAGAGGGGCAGGGCAGCAGGGCACAGCCAGAGGAAGCCCTGGCATATCTGTCCCAGCACTGTGAGCTTGCAGTTGTGACTCTGGGAGACAAGGGCTGTATAGCAAAGCGAAAGGGAGAGCAAGAGCTAGTTCAGGAGCCTGCATGTTCAGGGGTGACTGTCACTGATGCAACAGGTGTGTGGGCCAGAGACTACATCTTGCAATGGCCCATGCACAACTGCATTACCCAATTTGGGTTGTTCTTATACGTTACAACAGTATGTTATACTACATCATTGTTACAATAATGTTCTTCAATCATTAGGTTGAGTAAGCTGCAAAGACAAAGTGGCATGTCGTGGGCTTCATGCACAGGCGCTGGGGATTTGTTTGCCAGCGGATTCCTGTATGGCATGTTGAGACAGTACAGCCTGCAGAAGTGCTGTCGGATGGGCTGTCTGGCTGGCGGCGCCATTGTGCAGACCCTAGGAGCAGAGATGACACAGGCCAATTGGAAATGGCTCTTTGACAGGTATTAGATCTTGCTCCAGTAGTAGCAATTATGACTATTACAGCAAATTTGTAAAATAACAATGATAACACCAATAATACCAGCAATCAAAACCACATGGTATCAGATCTTGCTCTAGCCATGCTTCAGTACCCGCAAATGTTGTCAAGTCAATTAAAGGTCACCATGTGTGATTGCCATGGCAGGATGGATGCAGTCCTTATAGCAGCAGCATAGCAGCAATGTCATGTTCAGACAAGCTCTGCAGCCTTGGCAGAGCTGAAAAGCATTCTCCAATTCGCATAGTAGCTGATCTTTTCACCTCAACTCCTAAGACACCTCATGAAATTTCAACCCAGGCCACCTCTAGACATGTGCTCAGACAGAAGCATCACCAGATGTTGTGATGGTGTGCGTTGTCACTAGTAGAAGCTTGGTTGGCACACCGCACTGACAGACGAATTTGGCATCTGGCTGCAGATTGCATGGCGCATTGGCTGCATCAGCAGTAAGAGACTCAGCAACAGCAGTGCATCATGAGCTGCTGGAGTGCTACGCCCTGATAGAGAAGCTAGGCAGGGGGGTAGTCTATTATGGCAGCGCCCGCTTGAAACAAGACTCACTCCACTGGGGGAGAGCAGTGGATCTGGGGCAGCGAGTGGCAGAGCTGCTGGGGTGCACCACTTGGTCGGGGGGCGGCCCGGGGATGATGGAAGCTGCCACTGCAGGTATAGGGGGGGGGGGGGGGCGGGACACATGCCTACTGTCTCCTGTGCATGTTGCCTTATGCCTGATACTTACACCCTTTGCTGCTGCCAGTTGGTCTCTGCCTTTCCCCTTTTGTCTTTTCTTCCTGCCTTTCAATGTTGCCCTGAGCCCACTATTCTGATGTTGTCTGGTGACCTACCTGCAATGCAACAGGCAGACCTCACCCATTCTCTCCCTCAGGAGGCATGACCGAGTATCTCACTCTGCAGAACTATCTCAGCATATGCACACACTGAAACAGAAACATGCAGGTCTGGTCAGCATCACAGCAGATTGCACCTAAGATTGACAACAAGGTTTGCTGCTGTATGGATACCCTGATTTGCCACATCATGCTGACATGGAATTTTGTAATGAGTGATGACTAGATGATTTAGATCTGTGATAATGCTGCAGGTGCACAATCTATCAAAGCAGCTGTAGGAGGAATCAGGATCTCCCGGGAAGCTGGCACCACAGTCCGGACAGCCTCCTACCTTCCCGCCGACTGCGCAGTCTTCTGCAGATTCCTGTCTTCCCGCAAAGTTGCCCTGGTCGATTGTGGGGTGCGTGCCAAGGAGTCTGACCAGACAGCATACATCTTCTTGCCTGGTGGTCTGGGCACCATGGATGAGCTATTTGAGATCATGACACTTGTACAGCTCAAGAAGCTGGGCAGGTCAGGCATCTCTCTCACAGACGGATGTTGATTACAAAGTGCTGCCTCTCCTAATTGAAAAACCGCAATGCAATGCAATGCAATGCTGCAAGGGCATGAGTTTGGGTTTGATTTGCTGTATGATAGCATAGGAGCCAAAATGGCATATCACGAGCATGCGTGGCCACACACAATCATGTCCATTGACCTGATCGAATGCACTGGCGAACTGCTTTTGGTATTTGGATATTTGATGCTCAGAGGGACATTCAGATTGTGCGTTGGTGCATGCATCATACAAACATGCCCCCTGTGCATTAACAAGTGCACATCCTGATGACTGGCAAGACCACACCTTCGTGATTTGCAGTCACTCTCACATGACTCATACTTGCACTGCAACATGTACGATTGGCTCATCAGCTAATGGGTCTACTGCCTAAGCAGCTGTGACTGAGACTTTGCCTGGTGAGTTGACCCTGAGATGTCTGTCTGTGCGCTGCAGTAAGCTCGCTGTACCTCTGATCTTGTGCAACTATGACGGATTCTATGATGGCCTCATGAACTTCCTCAGCGCCATGGTTCAGAATGGGACAGTTGGCACCCCTGAGCTGACAGACATCATGGTTGCTTCAAGCAATGAGGAGGTGTTGGACTGTTTAGCCTCTTTCTACAAACTGCCCAGGACAAGTCATGGCACACAGCTGACGTTGCACAGAGCTAGCAGTTTGATCAAGAGGGATAGTCAGAAGGAGCTGCCGGATATTGGCACGATGTCTAGAGTAAATTCAGCTGTGGCATGAAAACATTGATCTGTCGGCAATTGTTTGTGTTTATTGAAGGTCAGGTTGATACAAACTCAAGGCCTTTGTGTTTACACAGCAATGCTCACTTCCTGACTGTGGCGCCAGTTCAAATGCACAACATTGTAGCATGGCTAGACATTAGACATGACCATCCCAACAGACAATGCTTCTTGTACACCCAGCACTGTATATGGTGATTCGTTTGGACCTTGTTTGATAGCATCAGTCGTGACGTGATCATGACAGGTTATCCGACGGCTCTGGCCAGCAGCCTTTGCCCATGGGGAGCTGCATCTGCCATGTTTGTACCAGCGCCTAAGCAGCATGTATGTGTACAGGGGACAGTGACAGTCCTGATGGTCTGCAGGCATCAAGTGGGCAGATGTTGCCTGATTCACAAGCAGAACAATTGATTGTATCATTGCACACAGCATGAGTGAGGGCATGCATTCAGGCCGCCGCAGGCGCACCAACAAGTATATGTCTGAAACAGTTGATTGGGGGGCAGATGACTTGCAGATGAGCCGTTTCAGGAGGCTGAACGTCTTCACTCACACGATGATTACACTTGAGGATTATATCCTAGGGCATGATATGTGAACACGCACTTCTACTCTCAGAGACTGGAAGAGCGAAGTCAACAGTAACATGCTTGACAGTGTCTCAACCTAGCAAACATGGACACACACAAAAACCATTCTGATTGATGTTGACAGGCTGACAGTGTCTAGAACCAGCAAAATCAGTACCAACTCTACTCGCCTGCAAAATTTGATGCGCCCAAATGTTCTCAAACAATAATCATCTGACAGACCCATTCAGCACAAGCGTGGAAAAAGAATTAAGTCCAAGACCAACTATAATCTTGCCGCAGTACAGCAGAGTAAAGTACAGATAGGTACATCAAGTGCGAAAGACAATGCTACAATTGCCAAAGCTAAAGTACCCTCATGCGCAATCTAGTCCGTCGAGCCAAGAAACACTCGCTGTTCAGAATGAAGTTGACGCAAGGGCAGAACACTGCACTGAAGTAACATCAAACACGGTGCACCGGAGCAACAAGGTATACATTGTACTGCAGAAGCGCCTCCCAGGAATGCGCAGGATAACAACACAGAACTTGACTGCGGGACGGTATCAAGACTGGATTTCACTCCATAGCAGCAATGCCATTACCATGACTTGCTACCTGTGCAACAGCTGGCTCCTGCAAACACACACACCACTGCCGTTGTGTTTCAGCACTGTCTAAAGGGACTGCAGGGCTAGTGTGTTATACATCAAGACAGAAATTCAAGCCTGCTGATCACCAAAGACAGGTGGCCACATCGCCGCCATAATTGCTGCTGCCAATGCCTCACATCTCAACATCTAGATCTCACAATAAATGTGATGAATTGCAAAATCTACAGCATGACAGCCAGTTTCAGCAATGAAGGAGTCTTCTTGTAGGGAGGGATGTGTATGCCATGTAGCGTTGGGGGCTGGATGAAAACACACCTGAGCAGCAATGCTCTGGGCAGCAGCTGTGCCTGCCTTCACAAACTGACCACGCACCCTGGGCCTGGTCTCAGCCAGACGCCGTCTGCTCTCATATCTCACCTGCACCATACACACAGTTGCTGTAGAGCCAAGTCTATTGTTGCATGCATTGTATACGACGAGCTACTTTAAGGTTGTAATTGTACACAATGAGCTACTTGAAGGTTTTACTGCATTATACATGCTCGCACAACCAAACAAGGCACAAGATGACTACATCTCAGCAGCAGGTGTCAGCTTGACAAGATGGGGAGTGCGCTTTTAAGGCAGCAGGCTGTACCTTCTTGTTGAAGTTTCTAGCCTTCCTCTTCTCACGGAACTTAGCAATTGCAGCTCTTCTATTCACAGCACAGGCTTCCACAGCCAGCTGATGCTGCTCCACAGCAGCCTGGAAGGCCTGGAAGAATTGCTGCTGCTGAACAGTCACGCCAGCAACATGTCCTGACAGCCTAGCATTCATGTTTCCCTCCCTTGAAGGCTCATGTGTCAAAGACATCTGCTGTAGAGCGCTAGGTGGGTTCAGATTGGCAAGCTCTGCAGCGTCCCCTCTGCTGCATGGCCTAGGAACGAAAGCTGTGAAGCTCTGAAAGGGCGAGGTGCTTTCGCTGTGATGCAGTGTGTTGGCTGCGTCTGATCCGGCTCCTGCCTGTTCTTCTTCATCACTGCTCTTGGGCTGTTGCTTTGAGCGTTCCTTTTCCAGCTTGTTGCCCAAAGCTGCCAGCTCACGCAGCGCTGCTGGCATGTTGTGATGGCTGCCATTGGTCTGGCTGGTGCTGTTGAGTAGAGCAGAAGGGGCTGCTCGGGTGGCAGAGGGCTGAGATGGGGTGACATCAAGAGGTCTGATTTGCAGTTCAACTGGACTCAATGCAGAATGGGTTCTGTCGCGAGGCTGTGGCTGTGCAGCTGGGTGACTGTTGCTTATTTGCCTACTCTGCTGGGCTGCTGAATGCCTGCAGGCTTGATGTTCATTTGATGCGACCTCACAAAGTAGGTGCAGAGGAGAGACTGTTGCTTCCATATTGTGACCAGACTCATGGCCTGTGTACTGTTTCACTCTGGTTGGAGCAAAGCGAGGCTTGAGACTGTGGGCTGATGGCATGTCTCTGTTGACACGCCAGACGTGCTGCCAGAGCGTTGCAAGCTCGTTGCGGCGAACAGGCTTGATTAGATAGTCTTTGGCACCAGCTTCAAACGCCTTCAGCACTGACTCTTGTGAGCTCTGTGAACTCATCACTGCAGCAAAGCAGGCAGACATGATGACCATGTACTGTTTGAATAGCAGTGCTGGAAAGCATGTGATGGTCATGGCAAGACTGTGTGCTGATGGCAAGACGTGCATAGGTCACGCTGCTTGTTATGCATGAAGATTGAGTGTGAGTCAGTAGGTGGGCATGACTAGCTTACCTATGATGGGAATGTGGCTCCAGCCCTCATTCTGCAAGAGCTCTGTCATGAGCTCAATGCCATCAATCTGCACAAGCAGGAGGCTATTGCGTGTTGTAGACATGCACAGTGCTGACTCAAGCTTAAACTCGCTGTCTATATAGCAGGGCTGAACCGACAACCAAATCAGGAAAACACAAAGCCCATTACGACTTGCAAAACTGTAACAGCGAGCGTGAACTCGCGAGGTAGTCGGTACCTACCTCAGGCATAAGGACATCCGTTAAAATCAGATTGATATGCTCGCCTTCGGGAGATTGCAACGCTTCTAAAGCCTGCCGGCCATTGCGAGCCAAGGTGACTGCAATAGGGATGCGGAGGCAGTCAATAAAGGCCAAAATTGTGAACGTTTCGGCCTAACCAGAGACACACAGAAACGACACCTTGGTAGTCACAGTGTCGCAGCAGTCCCTCCGTCACTTTGAGCGTCAACTCATCGTCCTCAACCAGCAGAATGTGAAACGCCTCGGCTCCTATGGCGTCTATCTGGCCTAGGAGACCCTGTCTAGACAACATAGTGAGCTCAAAGTGATCTCCGAGAGACTTGTGAGCCGACTGACTACTCAGGTGCCGTCCGTACGCAGGATCGCAGTGCCTGAATTGCCTCGACAAGATGTTTACAAGTCGATCCTTGTCAAGATTACGATACATTTACCAGGCGACCAGCGGTGCATCCTGTGGCTCAGGAACTCTGGGTTTGCATGTGCTTCGAAACAGAGGCTGCAACTCCGCCGACAGGTAAGAATTCGGTACTACTCAAAAGTACTGGCAGGCCTATTTTGTCTCAATTGACGTCGATTTAGGGCCTAATTTGGGATAGGGTGCAATCGATCGCAGATCTTGGCAAGATTCCGTGGCTGCGATTGCCAGTTGATGGCACATTAGTAAGGAGAGAATTGCCCGTGCTTCTTGCTTTCACAGCTGCCAATGGGCCCGCAACTACGCCTGTAGCCTGATAGTCAAAAGCAGCCTAGCTGCTAGTTGTATGTCGGCTGTTTGAATTGCGGCTACGTTTGCTCTGACACAGCAGAGTCTGACGCAGTTGGCCATAACTTAAGCCTGACCTGCCATATTCTACAAATTATAGGGCTGGGTGGTATAGGGCTGGGTGGCGTGTTCCTGCTGGTGTTACCTCGAAGCAAGGCATGAGCTGTTGCTGCTCACTGGAGTGCCGGCTCGAAATTGTACGAAACAATAGAGGCTGATTGCTGAGGCTTTGTTGCAAGCAATCAGCTGTGATACAGAAGTGCAGTCGAAGCCCGCAATCTCTGTTTCCCTCATCATCCTATAACGACACAATGGCTGCGGCAGTCAGCAACACTTGTGCAAGGCACTTCACTGAGAAGGAAGCAGGTACAACTAAAAACCCAAAGCGAAGGTGATAGCATAAGCTCGCTCCTTTTGAATACCATAAGATAGGGTCAATTGTTGCAACAGCATGACAACGCTGCAGGCTATCTGTATTACATTCATCAAAGAAGTGCTAAATGGCACTGACAAACATGGACTTCCAAGGCACGTGGCGTCAACGTCAGACTGCATATAAGTAGACACACGTGTAACATGTGGCTGAAAATTCGTTTGCATACACAGCATGCTGCAGCCTGCTCCAACACATGGAACATGCTGTAGGCTGCCTAAATCTAACAATATCCAGATGACACTGCCGAGGACTGTTCAGGCAGCCTCATGAACACAAGCAACGTATGCTTGTCAACCAGTCCATCCAAGCCTCAGATCCTGGCTAGTAATTGCGCAATCAAATCCTTGAGAGCAGCGGAAGTGTTCACATCTGAAGAGCCCACTGTGACCTGGAACATGAGCCGCTGTGCCTTCTCTACCTCAATGCGGACCATGCAGGCCACCTGAAATACCATAGCAAGTGTCATATCTTGCCCTGAATGTTGTGCTTTGCATACGACACCAGCCATACTTGCTATAACCTCCGGACAGGCATCACAAGCTACCACGCAGTCCACAGTGCGCTGGGACAGGCAACACCACAGAGTGTCAAGTCCTGTCAGCAAACACAATGCTGCAAACACAACTCAGTGCAGGCCACCGCTTATTCAGGCAACACGCAGTATGGGCCACGCACCTGCTGAGGGGGCTGGCCAGGGGGTGTGCTGGTGAAGGTGCCAACAGCCACAATGTTGTCAGGCTCAGGGTCCAGGCCCTGCTGGGGGCCCAAGTTCAGGCTGCTCAGCAGTGCCTCTACCGGACCCTTAGCCACCGCCGTCACCCTGGTCACCCTCTCACCCACCTTCTGTGGGGGGCCTGAAGAGCAAAAAACGAACTTGTCCGTGCATGCTGTGGCTTCCTGCTTGCTATTGGGATGTTGTGCCATAAGCTGATCATGTCATCCACCTTTGGAAGAACAGAAGGGACAAAGCTTGCTTGATAAGCAGTCAAGCCTGAGGCATTGAAGCTTGCTTACAGCAGCGCAATGCTCTAGGCACAATGCTTGCATTGACCCCTCATCAGGCCTGGCTGTGAAACGAAGACCAGCTATACCATACCTTTATGTTCCTTGCATTTGACATTAGACAGAGGCTCTTACCTGCAATGGCTCGCCAGCGGCTGAAGAAGACGTCCTTGGGCACTGGGTTGTCAGGGGGTGTGCAGAATTTGGAGACCACAATGGGCAGCATCAGGTTGTGGGCCACCTGTTGGCCCTGAATGCTGTAGCTCAGCTGCAGGTGCGGCACATCAGGGAAGGACGACACACATGTCACCCTCAATGCCACCTGCAACAACCGCAGCCCACTTTCAAGGCTCATGCAATGCACTAGCTCACACACTGCAGGCGAAGGACGACACACATGTCACCCTCAACGCCACCTGCAGCAACCGCTGCCTACATTCAGGGCTCATGCAATGCAGTGGCTCACACACTGCAGGCATTGAGCAGCTGCAGTACAAGCCATCGGCATGCTGTCTTCCCGGCGATGCTGCATATGCCAATGACAGCGCATGGCTACACACTCTGCAGATGTGCACCGTGACACAAAGCTGCATTATCTGCTGCTAGGAGGCTCTCATGTCTGTCTGATGCATAGTGTATTGCCCTGGGCAGCCCAGTATACTACTTGGCTTCTCATTACATTGACACCAAAAGGCGCAATCTTTTGTTTTCTTTCTAGTGTCTAGTCTCTCAAAGGCCACAGTATGGTGTCCCTGGGGACAGCAGCAGGAAATGACCTGCACTTGCTGCTTGGCGTCCAGCCTCTGGGGCACGGGCGCCAGCTGGAACTGGAACTGCGGCTGAGGGGGCACCACAAAGATGATCTTCTCCAGGGGAGCTGCGTGCTTGTTGCCCAGGAAGAACATGATCTGTCCCTGGCTGCCCTGATACTGTGTCTTCACACCTACCTGCATGAAGTGGGCTGTACTGTCAGCTTGCAGCTATGCTACATGCAACAAGACTGAGGATGGTCTAGCAAGGTAGGATAGTCTGGTGCTCGGCAGAATGTATGTAGTCCTGGTACCAACTATCTTGGCTCAGCTGCAAAGGCTTTGCACAGCTGCAAAGGCATCAAAGCTCTGCTGTCACACAGCGATGTACAGCCATGCAGCATCTGAGAGCATGACATATGATGTCTGCTCATGACAGCAGAGCATGATTGGTACAGCACTCAGCAGGCTCTCCAACAGCCGCTTTGCACTTATTCAGTACAACACTGTTGCGCACCGTTCGTGCAATAAGGACGATCTACTTGAGCAGCCTGCAAAACCAGCACTGCACAGAGCAGGAGTGGACTGCCACCTGCAGGTAGTTGTCTTCATACAGCACTCCAGATGGGCTCTGGCACAGCTTCCGGAACCAGTCATTGATGTCCCCAATGGGCCGCACCGGCTCTGCACCCCCAGCAGCCGCAGGCGAGCTAGGGGGGCCTTGGGGGGCACCCCCTCCGCTCATGGCAAAGGGATCTGCAGCACCTGCAGGAAGTGACACTGGTCAACATGATGCATCGCAGCAAGAGTGGCCCCAGTCCTAGCACTGCTTCTTGAAGCTAATGACTGCTCCCCTTCTGTGCAGCACATGTCTTGCAAAACAAAGCTATGGCACAGCAGTAAGAAAGATGCAGCTGACGAGAGGCGATCTGCAAGGCAGGGTCCAGGTCTTCCTTTCTATCGGTGGCAGCAATGACCACACTGCGCTTGTTGAACCACACGCTGAGAAGCTCAATGTGATGATAAAGGCAGGTTGCACACTGAGACAGTTTGGGACAGGAAGTATGGGACTCACTTGGCTGCGCTGGCTCAGGGGTGCCATACAGCTCCTCTAGGGGATTGCGGGCTGCTGGAGGGGGTGGGGATGGTGGCGCTGCACCTGTGTTCCCATTTGACACTGCAGGCACAATAATGCGTAGGTGAGCCAGCAAGACAGTCTACACATGTCGGCTAATGATAATAATAATGATAAAAACGCTTTCCAGCTCATGATGAGCTAGGTGCATGCGGGACAAGTCTTGTCTTTCCAAAGCAGTCTGTCTTGCGCATCTCTATACGGTCTACCAATTTATGTCGGCTGCCACGACGCATCTGTCTTGTGGATGTGTCTATGTTTGGTAGTCACACAACAAGCTGCTGGCTTGGCAGTTGCTGATGCAATGTGATGCTGTTGCAAAACGGCAGTTATGAAAAGCGCAGATTGTTCCCTGATAACAGTCTGAACCCCACAACAGGCAGCTGGGACAGAATGCAAGTGTTGAGTCCATCAAACTCTTCAGTGACAGCTAGACCACATTAACTGCAAACATGCAGTGCCTGGCCAGACCAGAATCAGAGACTTTGCACAGTCATCACTGACGAGTTTGATGGACTCCCTATTGACAATCTGTTCCAGTTGCCTTGTGTTGTTGGTTCCAGACTGTTGCCCCCAAACAGATCATGTTGGTTGTAGGACTGCAAACTCAGCTATGATGCTTTCCTTGGTGCCTCACCTGGTGTGTCATCATCAAGGCCAATGAAGTCTGCAGCCCCCTGGGGGTCCATGGGCTGGGTGGGGGTGGGTCCCTCCAGGTGCAGCTGGCCAGCATTGGCTGCAGTGGGGGAGCCCACCTCCTGCCCATCCTCCTGCAGCCACACTGGCTTCTGCTGCGTCTCCTCTTCTTCGCCCTGCACCCACATGGCAGTCATGTGACGTCCAGCCACTGACATGACACAAGTTGGCTTCCTGAGACAAAGTGGTGGATCACAAGATGTGTGCAAGAACCTTTTGGCACACAAGCAGTATTGAACATGCTCATGCACAGAACGGTTGCTGTTTGTCATGAACAGCTAGCCTGGGCGCTCTTTGGGCTTGAATCACACTGCTCTTTCTCAAACAGCATCGCCATATTGTGCTTGATGACCTTGAGATGCATGCCAGCTCTGCAGTACATGATCAACAAGACCCACCTCTTTGGCACCCAATCACACTGCACTGTCTCAAAGAGCAACACTGGAACTTGATCACCTTGAGATGCATGCCAGCTCTGCAGTACATTCATCAACAAGACCCTCCTGGGCAGCCCGGTATAATACTTGGCTTCTCACTAAATTGACGCCGAAAGGCGTAGTCTTTTCTTTTCTTTTCATCAACAAGACCCACCTCTTTCTCAGCCATACGCCGCAGCAGCAGGGACTTTCTCTTCTCCCACTTGGGCATGGCTGTGACGTTACGGCTGGCCACATCCGGGAGCTTCATCAGGCCCTGGTACTCCACAGCCCGCTGCTGCAGGTCTGCATCCATGAAGTGGGAGTAGCGCTCATAGACAGCGCTGATCTGCTGTCTGAGCTGGGCATCGTTGGGGTCTGCCAGCAGCATCTTCAGGTATGCTGATAGCAGCAGGCCCTGTGGCAGAGAAGAAAAGTGAAACGCCGGTGGCCTTGGCAATAGTATGCAGAGATGAGTAGCACAGCAGCACCATGCTGGCTGTAAAAAGCATCCATTGTGCTGCGCAGCTTGTGGCAGCACGATGGAGGCTTTTCACAGCCAGCATGCACCAGCTTGGTGCCTTGGCAAAGACCACTGCAGCTTCATGCTGATTTCAACAAGCAGCTGTCATGCTGCCCAGCTTGCTATAATGATGCAAAGCTGTGCCTGTGCAGCAACAGGTAACACTGGCCAGGATGCAGCAGGTGTGTTTCAATAACTGCTGGGCGCACATTGCCAGCATATCAAGAAACTTGGATGGCATCAAGTTGTGAAGCATCAACTGCTCCACACTATGCTGTCTGTATTGTCATACAGTAGGAGGCAACTTGCCTTGGCCTCTGATGAGACAGTCACAAAACGCTCCTGGAGCAGGCCAAACTGCTCTCTCAGCGGCACACTCTGCACCTGCCTGCCATACTCACCAATCAAGTAGGCAGCACAGCATACCAGGGACTCATGTGCAGCACCTCTTTGCAGGGCCTCTATCACCTACGAGACATCTTAGCGTCAGAAGCTTGTGCCTCATGACATGCTGACGCACATATGTCACAGCACAAGCAACAAATCAAGGCATTGCACAGCTTGTGATGCAAGATGTGCATCTTGCATGCCTGTCTCAGGAACTGTCATGGCAGACAGCTAAGCTATCGTTGGGAAGACCAGTGCATGAGAATCTATTTAGCATACTGCACAAAGGTTTGCAACTCACATGGACGCACATACATAGCGTATTTTCACTTGTATTGTGCATATACAAACAGCAAGTACGATGTTTTGGGCTGAGTAACCACGTACTCAGGAGCCCAAGTTGGAAGTATCATGCTGTTGAGCAGGTTATGCAGGGCAGAGCTTTACCTTGGTGGCTGCATACATATGCAGGTCGTCATTGTTGGTGATGAGCTGCACGGTGGAGTGCCAGATGTCCTTGGTGGAGAACTCGCCAGCCCGCTCAATGAGCGTAATCATCACGTCTGTGTACCACTCCAGATCCGGGAAGAACCTGCAATCAAACTCAGTGCAGCACATTTGTCATCAGCTCTTCTCAATCCTGAAACATCTACATCTTTACAGAAAGGTCCATCTTACAGTGGAATCTCAACTCAAAGAGGCCTGGGGACAGCAAAATTGCATTTCTGCATGGTAGGAGGTTTGTCATCTCACGATTGCTTGATTCTGAACAGTATGATCCAAGGTCTTCCTGGTTGGATGCTGGGCAGAGAACTTCACAGGGAGTATGCTCTCAACCGACAATGGCAGGCCTGTTTCTCTCCATGCGACTGTACCACAACTGGGCATGCAAGAAGGATATAGCAGATGCAGCTACTGATATGCACAAAGCATTGATGGAAGGGTGGCAAGCTCAGACTCATGGTGTATCACAGACAGATGTAGAGTGTCACCTCTCAGCCAGGACAGCAGTTTTGAGGACCAGCTCGTCCCGCATCGTGAAGTCTGCAATCTCCAGGTACTTCAGCAGCTCGTCCACAATGTCACGTACGTTCTGGTTGTTGCACATGGTGAACAGCAGGTCCAGGCCTCGCCGCCTGATGCTGATGTCAGCGTCCTTCAGCGTAGCCACGATGCTCTTCTGATGCCTGCACCATCCAGCAGAGTTCAGCTTTCAGGACAACGCATGGACCGTTTTCTGGATAATACATGGAGGGAAACTCAATGTTGCAGTGCAGTCCTACCAATGCGTGCTTTTGAGCATTCAACATTTAATGGCCCCTCATGGGGTACGGCCTTAGCCTTGACCGCAATGTATGTTTACAGCAGCAATCGGGCTATGCCTTGTACACTAGGCTGATCACAACGAAGGTCTATGCTGTTTGACATACAAATATGCATAGTTTTCTGAATGTTGAGGATCACGGTGGGACAACACTGCTCAGTACCCAGCTGGAAGGTTGTCTTACTCTGTCTGATTTCAACACAAACCGGTGCAGAATTGGTCAGAGTCCCCTTCTTCTTGGTCTGCCATAGTTACACAGCTCATGGTGTTATCACATCACGTCACTGCCGCATCACACCACTCATTCACTTGCAAACTTTGTCTAGCATTGCAGCCTCACAACACAACCTGAATTTCCCTCTTGGAAGATCCAAGGACTCTTGTTGTACTACATAAAATAAAAGAAGCACAATCATGGTTTTCCGAAGGGGTTTCCACAGGAAAGCTGGTGTAATCTAGCAAACACTGTTCTGGCAGGGCCAGGCAGACCCATCCTGACTTGTCCTGCATGTACCTAACTCATCACGAGTTAAAGCTGTTAGGCTGGAGCTATGAGGCAGACCTGTGGATGGTGTCAATGACAGCTGGAACCTCAGCCAGGCGGACCATGTTCTCCAGGCCCAGGTACTTGATGTTGGGCTCCCTCACGCTGATGAACTTGCCCAGCAGGCTCACGCTGGCCTGCAGCAGCTCCGTGTCGGCCTCCATGGCCAGTGCCAGCGCCACCGCCTCAAAGACAATGGCGTGCTGAGCGTTGTTCTTGTTGATGTTCTTGGCCACCTCGTTGCCTACATAACAGAAATTGGGGCATGAGCATTGTGATTGTTGATTGTTTTAGTCAGCATGAGGGCTGTTCTTGTTGATGTTCTTAGCCACCTCATTGCCTACACAACAGAATGTAGTGCATGAGCATTGTGATTGTTGATGGTTTCAGCCGCCTCAGTGCCTACAAAAGAGAAAGTAGGGCATGAGCATTGTTCTTGTTGACGTCACCTCACGGCCTATAGAAAGACATTGCTGCATGAACATTGCTGATCTTGTTGATCTTGGCCGTATTGATGCCCACACAAAAATGGTCCAACCTGCTTGAAGATTCCACAAAATTGGTGCAGGCGAGGTCTGGTATCATGTGCTGTAGCAGCAAAGGCTTTGTCTTTCAGATGTGCCTCAGCAAGAGCTATGGCCATAAGTGTGAGGTGCTATGTGTGTAAGCAACCACAGATTATGCGCATGACCAGTTGTGCAACACACAGATCAGCTTTTGCCACTTTGATGTGCGCTGGACAATGTGCAGATTTACGCATGCAGTGCAAGTCAGCCTGAACCAGCTTCAACAGAGGTCTCAATGCATCAAGGCAGAACAGAAAGCTGAGTTGTCTTGCTAGGTGGAATCACCTGTGATGATGCGCTTCAGGACATTTTCCAGGCCCTTGGAGACCACAGGGTCATCTGGCACTGGGAAGTACTGCAGCACCCTCAAGCACTTCACCTGCAAACACACACGAATGTCATCCAGACTGTGCATCTTCCGGCTTTATAAATTCTCAGTGAAAAGTCACATGTCATCTGTGAACAAAATGAATACAGTCGTACGTCGTGTGACGTCCCATGTGGTCCGTGAAAGTCAGACAATGAGTGCAGTACTGCTGCTGAAACTTGTAGCTCACCTGTAGCCAGGGGGAAGCTATGCCGTAGTAGGTGTAATCAGGAGAGACTTCTCTGTTCTTGAGACGCTCCAACAGTTTCACCAACTTCCCTGTCAACGACTCATAGCCTGCAGTGGATTTGCACTTGTAAGCAAAATTGGCCTAAACCTGAAGTGACTGTCTCACACATTGCCATGCAGCCATTGTGGACCCATGCAGGTGTGTTTGTCCACAGAGAGATGGCTTGGCAGGTCTGGGTTGGTAACATTCCTTCTTCTGCCGAGTGATACAGAGGCTTAAACCCCCATGTAGCAGTAGAAAACAACGCAGGTATGCATGTTTTCTACTGCTGCTCATGCGTACTTGCTCACGCAGGTATGCATGAGCACAGGGTTCTATGCTGTCATATGCAGAAGCAGACCAAGCATGCACCAAAGCGCTCGCTTCTGTGCTGAGTTGCACAGCGTGACCAGTAATGAGTTGCAACAATGCTGCAGCAGCACTCCAAGCTGCTGTTGTGAGCATGGGCTGTCAGGTGGAATCACCTTCATAGTTGCGCGAGACTATTCCTAGCAGCAAGGTGACAACTGCCATGAGCACTCCCAAGTCTCGCTCCTCCAGCAGGTTCCCCTGAACACCATGGACACAAGAATCAGACATACAGCATGCAGACAGACAACTGCACACCCTATGCATCCAGCTGGATCATGAGCAAGCACCGTGGCAGACACATGCAGTGATAGCTGTGCTCCCTTTGCTGTGCTGTGCATGGGTCTGATGACAGAGGCTCACCAGCTTGACTGACCAGGCGTCTGGTGCCAGCATGTCGCTGTCTGGGCCTGCCTTTCGCAGCAGCCTCAGAAGGCACAAGGCTGCCTTCTTGCGAATGATTGGGCGTACAGCTCCATTGGTCTGCACACACAGAGTGCGATTAGAGCCTTGACAACCCAGAAGCATATCTTGACAAACAAGATGATCAACACGTGTAGGTCAGTACTTGTCACTTGCTAATGTCGCTGCTGTGCTGCTGCCTGAAGCATGTGAGGTGTTGTGTCAAGGAAATGACACAAGCAGAAGCAGCTCATCTCATGCTCTGTGCTTGCCAAACTCCTCCGCTGTTTTGAGGATCAAAGCCATTCCTACTGCATGAGTTGCAGGAAACACTTTGATTCTCAAAACAGCAGAGGATGTTGGCAAGCACAGAGCATGGGGGTTATCATATTTGCGAGTCTCTGCTGAAAGACATGAGTCAGAAACATACCACAAGGGCCATGACGTCCACTGCCAGCAAAGAAGCCATTTCCTGTCCTCCAACTGCATACCATATCAAAAATGGTGAAGGTTCACACCAAATTGACACTCAAAGGCAATCCGACATGGGGTAGACAAGATACATGTGTAGCAGCAGGCAATGGCAGACATGCAGGGAAGAGGTGTGCTTGGGCAGAACAGCGATTGTTAGCAGCGACTGACCATTTCCAATAAAACCAAGGGCAAGACATTGGAAGGCTTCATTTCTAGAGATGAGATCATTCCTGATGGAATTAATGATCAATCGGAGAAACTCATCTTTCTGCAGTGCATGAATGTCCGTTATTGCTGTATGATACCCAGAACAGTTGGGTACCATGCGGTATGACTACCATCACGCGATGCCATCATGGCCTTTTGCACATACCTCTGTTAGCAACACAGAACAAGCCATATACCCAACTTGCTTTTCTGCATACCTACAAAGACAACAAATCAGATCTGCACATGATTCTTTGCTGACATCAGCTCATATACCAAAGTCTGCTGGCAAATAGACTCTAGACTTACTTGTTGACAGGTATCAGGTCAGCAGCTTGTTTGTGACCAAACTCCACGTCGTAGCCCAGCATGTAGATGTATAGCAGCTTCCACACATACTTCTTTTTGTCATACTCTGCAGCAGGCATACAGGGATCGCAGGCAGTGTGTACGATCGCACTCTGTGTTGCTACCCATCAGTTGGGCTCAGCAGTGCACCTGACAGGACGTTGCCGGAGGCAAACTTCTTGCGGATCTTGCCTAGCTCCTTGTCCACTCGCAATTGCTCCTGCTCCTTGTTCGAGCAGTTCCTGATGTCCGATATGAAGACCTGTACATAGGAAGTCAAACTAACCAGACCATCAAGGTGCTTGTTTGACTGGTAAATTGCAGCATGCTACACTACCTGCAAACCACGCATGTTCACGAGCTTAGCCATATTGGCTTGCGCTCTGGGAACAACACCGGTTCGAACGGGACTGAAGTCACAGCTTTCACTGCACGACTCAGCGCTTTATGTAAGCCTGTGCAAACCGCCCTAGCCAACTGCCCTACAGTCAATTGCACTCGCCCTGCACGCAACAGGTAGACGAGCTGTTGCCACTTTGCAGCGAGTGCGCAGGCGCGTGGTCACCCATGCGTCCTGCAACTGATTTTGGATGTAGCTCTGCAATTTGAGGCACCCATCAGGTTCAAACAAGATGTGCGGCTGTAAAGTCAGGCTTTGGGCGTCTTAAGTGATGCCTCGGTCAAACACCCCTTGACTACGCAGGTTCTGCTGGATCATTCCCTAAGATCTGAAATGTCAGCCACGTATAATCTCAAGCTTATCAAAACAGGCTTTGCGTCCATAGATTGTGTTGGCAAGGTACGTCACAACCAGGGCAATACCTGTTCGGCAACTCGATCGGCATGTGCGTCCGCTTTGCGGGGAAGGCAGTTTCAATCCTTTTTGATCACTTTAGACATTAGTCTGAGATAAACTGGAATGGTGCATCTTCACGCAGCGTCGTGCATGAGTTCTGCCAGTGTGTGGTTGTGATGCAGCACAGCACAGCTTGACACTGACACCAACACAACGCCTTGCATTGTCTTCTTGCCGATGCAGGTCACTGCAGATGCCTTTGCTATCAGCAGGAAAGGAGGACAGGTCCTTTTCAAGCTGCCATTGGACTGTTTACTGACTGCTGCCCAGCCAAACCCCACCTCACTTGAAGTTCAGTTGAGTCCTGATCATGCCTTGCAAAGCCTCATTGCCTCTGCGTACAGCATCCTTGCTTTTGCTCAGGCACCCAACCGCTTCCGTGCCGCTGCTTATACATGTATGCATAGCAGCTGAAAGACAGCCTGTTCAAAGATCGACTGCACCTCAAATGCCGTCATGACTTGATGATTCAAAAGCACATCAACGGTCTTTGGTTTCACAGGTGTTGCTCCCTGACAAGCGTGCTGGCAAGCTCAAGCTGCAAGCTGCAGGCACTGGGCGCCCTATTGGCGAGTTGTATGGCAGCCTATCCAAGGTTACACACCTCTGAGGGGCCACTTTTGCTTGCCTGCTTCCTTGCTAGCCACTTAACACTCAGCCCATCTCCTGTGCCTGATGTCTCAGTCAGACCAACTACATGCATCTTGTCCGGAAAGGTGGACCAGATTTAATTGGCTGACATGACCAGACTCTGCCCATGCATGCCTTGCAGGCTGATGCATTATGTGTGCACATGCAGTTGATTGAGGGCACAAAGGGCAAGAGACACAGGCTGGTCAGCATTGTCAACAACATGCAGACTGCTGAGTCACTGAAGATGCAGTCAGTCATGCTAGGGGGTGCAGCTGACCCTTCTGCCTTCATGACTGAAGTTGGGCCCTTCCCCTATGAAGCCTTCAGGGTACAAGAAGGGGCTTCCCCCGGACGCAGGCTGTCACGCGATCTGCTGCCTCAGCTGTCGCTTCAGCAGGTAAGCATGTGGAGGGCATCACTATAAAACGGTAATGATATGCGTCATGGAGCATGACGACGTAAACAGCTACACCAAACTAGGCACCGTCTGGAAACCCTGCGGCTGTATATTGTCTCGTCTGTGGCATTGCATGCTGCAATGTTGCTACTGCCTAGTCATCATGCCATTCTTCAGCACTGCTTTGCTGTGTTTCCATCAGTCGTGTTTAAACATGCTACAATCATCGTCCTGCAATGCAAACGGCAAAGCACTAGCTGCAGCTTGCAACTAATACTGGGGCCTATGCAGAGCACGGCACCTGGGCAGTCTGCTGAAACACTTGGCTTGTCATCAAATTGATGCCACAAGATGTGGTCTTTCCATTTCTTTTCTGTTCTAGAGCATGGCTGTGCAGGGCACGCAATATCTAGCTCCTACACAGTCGTCCTTGGCCAAGCAGAGGACTGCTGAAGATCTGCCTTCCCCCTCAAAGGCACCACCCCCCTTCTCGCCCTCTGCTGTCCCGGGCTCTCCCATTGCTGGTGCCTATGAGCCCCTGATGCAGAGGGTACCCTCCTTTGCAGAGTCCCTCAGGTGCTGCCAAATCCATGATACGTTGACTGCTTTGGCATGGTTGAGTGGCATATTGATTGATGAAGTTGCACAAAAAGCCTTTGTGTTGCGCATCGATGCACAATACAGTTAATAGCATGTCCTCTGGCACTGTTGCACGCCTGGTCACATTTGCGCTGCTTGAGGTTTGCAACATGCATGCAAGCTACTGAGCCCAGCGAAGCACTCATCAGGGCTGTACAGCCATTGAGAAAGCAAGAAAGACCCAAATCAGAGTCAGACATTTGGATGATGAACACAGGGAACTGCTTTGGTCAATGTTGACTGTTGAAAACAAGTGCAGGTCAAGCCAGGACGGCAGCTGGGGGGGTATGCTGGCGGGACCCCCTTCCCCTGAGAAGGGCCGCAGGCCGCAGAATGGCATGACCAGGTCCAACAGCCAGACGGTGGGGACTCTGGATCCTGTTTCCATATCTAAAATACACAATTGACATGCCACTGCTGTGCACACAACTGTTCTTACAGGGATCCGGTTGAAACGCTGTCTGCTGAAAATGTGCTTGACAGCTTGCTGTGAAAGCCATGCCTCAAGTGAAAGTTGAGAGATGTGGGCCAGATGTTGCTCTTGTTGTCAGCACATGAAGTGTCTGCCGTTGAGCTGAAGTAAATGTTCCTGGTGTTCATGCAATACTGCATGAGTCACAGGTCACTATCACTGGAAGTTGTCCTTGCTGTTACGCGCTGTGTACCCACGCTATTACCGGCTGTTACCTGCTTTGTCTGCTACAACTGAAGTCACAGCATGAGGCTGATACCAAGAGTGTGCGAAAGGTCATTCATGCTGTGTCTTGCCCTCATACATTGCATGCAATCATTGTTTCCACCGGACCAGTGCTGTTATGTCTACCCACTACTACCTTGTTCCTGTTGCAGCTAAGAGGTCCAACAATGCCAGCCAGCGATCTCCAGTCACAGCTGAATGACATGCTCGATGACTCAGCCTCAGACACCGGCAGCATCCCACAGAACACCCTTGCTCTCAACCCCCCTCTGCGCGCAGACCCCACCCCCTTTGCCTCCCCCGGGCCTCAAGCAGGGGTGCTTGGACCCAAGATGGCAATGCCAGGAGGCAACAATGACTTTGAAGGGATGCAAATGAAGGCTCAAGGGCTAGATCCAATGCAACAGCAGCAGATGTCTGAATTGCAAGGACAGCTGCAGGTCAGCTGCACACTTCACTCCAGCAATCAGATTGCAGATTCGATGTAGCAAAGCAGCTGTTGTTGCAGAACAACGCTTCAAGATTTGGCCCAGCTTACCTCAACCTGTCCATCACAGCGTGGTTGTCTGACATGAGCATTTCACAGCAGCACTGGTGCTTTCACTCCAGTGCTTGCACTTGCTGAATGACAATGCAGCTCTGACTTGACTTCAAAGCAACAAGCTCTGTGCTACACATGACATGTCAAACCAGGCACACAGCAAAACTCCGAAAAGTATCTGTTGAATCCACTGATGATCTCACACACCAGAAACGGAATATATTGATTGATTTTGGCATTTTATGCAGGTTGCCCTAAGCAGGCTACAGCAGCAGGAGGCTGACAATATCAGGCTGCAAAGGTCAGCGCAAGAGGCTAGCCAGGTAATGCCTCTGGCAAGCTGTATGTTGCTGTGCCTTCTGCCTGCACAGACATACACCTCAACCCGTGTGGTTCACTCTGTGCACAAGGCACACTTTTCTTGCGGACGTATGAAGTTCTTTACAGTTGCTGATTGCATGGGTTCAAAGCAACAAGCTCTGTGCTGCACATAAAGTGACATCTAGGCGCTCTGCAAACCTCCAAAATTACATGTTGAATGCACTGATGATCTCACACAAGGGTGGTGTGCAGGCTCAGGCTGCAGGGCAGGCAGAGCTGAAGGCAGTCCAGGCAGAGCTGCAAGGAGCAACAGAGGTGCTGGACAGCATGCAGCAGATGGCCAGCAGCAGCATGGAGGGCCAGGAGGAGGCCCAGAAGCAGATGGACGCCCTCACTGCCCAACTGCAAGCTGCCATCCAGGTGAATGCTGTTCATTCATTCATTGTTTCGTTCGTTCGTTCGTTCGTTCGTTCGTTCGTTCGTTCGTTCGTTCGTTCGTTCGTTCGTTCACTCAGTTGATTTTAAGGTCTTGGGGCCAACCATGACCATTGGACCACTAGTCTGAAAACATCAAACAGAATATCAAGTGTGGCAGTGTGTTGAAGTGTATCACGGCGTGTTGCAGCGATTACCTGTGTAAGCATTGCCCTCCGAGAGTGAATCAAGCTGTAGAATTGGCTACGTGGTAGGCAAGAGGTGTGACAGTGATGATGTTTGAGCCTGGTTGTGTAAAAAATTACACGTGTTATCATTTGGACGTAACTTGAAAAATCGACTGACATGAGTAATGACTCTGCTTCTGTGTTGAGCAACCTTATAGCATGTGATCTGTAAATTCTATGAGTCCCAGATCAGCTATTCAAAACACTGCCCATGTAGTGAAATGGTGCAAGGGAGCAGCTGCACAAGCTGCCTGCCTCAAAAACTGCACTTTGTGTTGTTTCTGAGTGCATAGCGCCCTTGCAAAACATGCGTGCATGCAGATCACTGACAGATGCTAGTAACCAAAAACACAATGCAGTTCATGGCTATGCCAACTCACTGCTGCTGACATGGTGTGATTGGCTTTTTCCAGGAGCGCCAGAAGATGAAACAGCGCTTGGAAACCAGTGTAAATGCAGAGGACAGCCTGCAGCAGCAGGTAGAGGCTCAACAGCGGCAGGTGGATGACGCCAACACACACTGCGAAGCCCTTCACAAGGCCAGACAAGAGGCAGAAGAAGAGCTGCAGGTTGGTGTGTTATCTTGCAATGTCTTGGACGGATTCTCATTTCAACAACAAGCATTGTGATGAAACATGCGAATGTGGACAATGAGTTGCAACATGAAACAGTATGCTGTGGACAAACATGCTGTGACGCACCATGCCCCTTTGTCAAACAACAGCTGTCAGGCATTTTGCTGATTGTCACATGTATCAGATAACCTTGTTCTATTTATGAGTGGAAGAATGCATTCAGGTCAGTTGGTCTAGGCTGATTCCTACAATCTTTGGTCTTGACGACCATATACAGTCCACAACTGAGCGAACTAAACAAACCAGACATGCCTTAAAACAAGACAGTGTTCTTATACTGCCCACCTGTTGTCATCAGATGTTAGCATCAAGCCATTGCTTACCAAACTTATCTCAGACCATATGGTAATGTTGGCCAGACATCTAGTGGCGTACCAGCGTACTCTGATGACAAGCACTTCTCATGGTTGGCAAAGTCCAAATCAGACTGGTCACCATGATTACTCACTGGTGGCATTGTGTGTGTAGGAAGCTATGCAGATGGCGCAAGACAGCATGGAGTCTAGTGGCCTTGCCTTACGCAATGCAGAAGCCAGGATCAGTGAGCTGGAGCGCCTCCTTGCAGAAGCACGCCGTCAGCTGGTCATTCTGCAGGCGCAGTTGGGCGACAGCCAAAAGGAGCTGGGAGTGGTGCAAAGTCAGCTTGAGAGCTGCAAGCAAGACCTCAGCAACTCTGAGGAGGCGCTGGATGAGATCCAGAGGCAGCTGGGCAGCACCCAAAAGCAGCTTGGCAGCAGTCAGAAGGAGCTGGCTGCTGTTCAAGGGCAGCTGGCGGAGTCTCAAAGGGAAACTGCTGCACTTGAAGGGCAGCTGGGGGATAGTCAAAGGGAAGTGGGTGTGGCCAAAGGGCAGCTGGGGCAGACTCAGAAGGAGCTGGGCTCCACTGGGAGTCAGCTGGCAGAATCACAAAGGGAGCTGAGCTCAACAACTGGGCAGCTTGCTGAGAGTCAGAGGGACTTTACTGCTGCCAAGGCACAGGTGGCAGACAGCCAGGCAGAATCCAACGCAACCAAGAAGCAGCTGACAGACAGCCAGCAACTGTTGGAAGATACCAGAAGGGAGCTGGCTGACAAGCAGAAGGAGCTGGGCGCAACTGAAGGGCAGCTGGCAGACAGCCGAAAGGAGAACAGTGATGTCAAAGGGCAACTGGCAGATGCCCAAAGGGAGCTGGGCAGTACTCAAGGGCAACTGACCGCCTCTCAAAAGGAGCTGGCAGCTGTAAAAAGGCAGCTTGCTGACAAGCAAAGGGACTTGGACACAGCTGCAGATCAGCTTGCTGAAAGTCAGAGGGAAGCAACTGCAACCAAAGGGCAGCTTGCCGACAGCCAAAAGGGCCTCAGCTCAGTCAAAGGGCAGCTGGCAGACAGCCAAAGGGAGCTGGGCACCACCAAAGGGCAGCTCGCTGAGTGTGAAAGGGAGCTGCAGTCAAACACAGAGCAGCTTGACAGCATGCAGAAAGAGCTCAGTGGTGCAACAAGGCAGAATGCAGATCAGCACCGGGAGATAGGCAGCCTGAAGAGCCACCTTGTTGAGAGTCAAAGGGAACTGGAGTCAGTGCAGGCGTCACTATCAGAGAAAGATCAGGAAGTGGCAGACCTCAAAAGGCAGCTTGCCCAGTCCCAACAGGAGCACAGCGCAGTCAAAGGGCAGCTGTCAGACAGCCAAAGGAGGCTTTGCACCTCTGAGAGGCAGCTTTCAGAGGCTCAGGATGAGGTGATTACCACCACAGCGCAACTGGCAGACAGCCAACAACAGATCAGCGCTCTCAAGGGACAGCTGTCAGACAGTCACAGGAAGCTTGGCACATCCGAACGGCTGCTTTCAGAGGCTCAACAGGAGGTGATGTCTACCACAGCGCAACTGGCAGACAATGGACAGGAGCTGGAATCTGTCAAGGGGCAGCTGTCAGATGAGCAAAGAAAGCTGGCTGCTCTTGAAAGGCAACTGGCTGCCAGTCAGCAGGAGCTGAGCACTACAAAAGGGCAGCTGGTTGCCAGTCAGCAAGAGGTGTCTAAGGCAAACGGCTGCTGTTCAGACTCTCAACAGGCACAGCAGCAAACCCAGAGGCAATTGGCTGACTCCAAGCAGCGGAGCGAGAGCCTGTTCAGCAGTTTGAAGCAAGCGGAGGATCAGGCAAGTATCTGCTATGACATGGGGTTGTGCGCTGTAGCGTACGTTATACAAAGCATCTGCTTGCATGGCGCAGCAACACTTGAGAGGCATTCAGCTGTCAAGATATGTCTCACCAAACAACAGGGTGATTGCTGTGAGCTTGCAAAGGCAATGTCCATGTGGTGGAGGAACGGGAGTCTGGTCAGTGAAGCTATTAGTTTGACACTGCATAGGTTTGCTGTGCTTTTGTGTTGCTTCTGCAGATCACATTGCTGTGACTATATCTTATACCGTTACATGACTTGTTACACGTACTCTTACATCCATTATACCATGTGTTGTTACATGTACTGGTACATGTAGGTGCACAACCTCCATGAGCAGCTTGCAGCTGCACACAAGATCAAACAGCAGCAGCAACAGGAGCTGCATGATGTGCATGAGCAGTCAAAGCAGACTCAAGCTGAAGCCATTGAGTCAGAGTCGGCCCTGCTCAAGCTTCAGCAGCAGCTCAGAGCTCAAGCTGACCAGATTCAGAAGCTGCAAGAGCAGCTGCTTGACACCCAGCAGGAAGCTGGCATTCAGGCAGCTGCATTGGATGAGTCACAGCAGCATGCATTTCAGCTCAGGGAGCAGCTCAGCTCAGCCAAGCAGGCTGCTGATCTGGAAAAGGAGCAGGACAGGCAGCTGACTCAGCAGCTGCAGCTCAGGCTCACTGAGACTGAGGGTGAGCTCAGGGTCTCTGAGGCAAGCAACAGAGACAGGCTGAGTGAGTTGAGTGAGGTCAACAGCAAGCTGGCCGGCACTGAGCAACAATTAGCCGAGTCACAGAGGCAGCTGGCAGCTCAGACAGCTGCTTTGCGTGCTGAGCTTTCAAATGCTGAGCAGAGATTTGCTGAGTCCGAACAGCAGCATGAAATTCATGCTCATGCTCTGCATGAACAGGTTGTGAGTGCCGAGCAGAGGCTCGCTGAGTCACACAGACAGCTGAGCAGTCAAGTAGCAACATCTGTAGCACAGCTAGCAGATGCCAACAGCAAGCTTGCTCAGGCTCAGAAGCAGCACGACACTCAAGCTGCTGCGCTGAGTGCCAAGCTGGCGAGTGCTGAGCAGAAGGTTGCTGAATCACAGAGACAGCTCAGCAACCAAGCAGCTGCCTCGAGGGCTGAGTTAGCTTCTGCTGAGGAGAAGCTAGTCAAGTCTCAAGGCCAGCTTGCCAGTCAAATCGCTGCTCTGAACTCAGACCTAGTCAGCACTGAGCAACAGCTGGCTGAGTCTCAGAAGCAGCTTTCAGCACAAGCTGCAAGTCTACACCAGGCTGAGCGTCAAGTAGCTGACCTAGAAGCTGAACAGGCCAGCACTCAGCAAATTCACCGAGCTGCTGAGAAGGCCTCACAGGCTCAGCTCAGTGAACTCAGAGATCAGCTCGCCACCGCTGAGCACAGCCTGAGTGTCAGTCAAGCCACCGCTGCCAACAGCAAGCAAAAGGTGGATAGTTGGACAGCTGACCTAGCAGGGCTTCAGAACCAGCTTGAAAGCAGCTTGAAGCAGGAGAGGAAGAAGACTGGCATTGCGGCTGAGCTGCAACAGCAGCTGGCTGCTGAGCAAAGTAGGCTGCAGGATGCTATGCAGTCCAGTCAGCAGCAGAAGAAGCTGCTGCTGCAGAGCCAGCAGGAATGTGCAGACTGCCAATCAGCCCTCACAGGTGAAAAGAGTCTTGGAAAGCATTCAGCACATATGAGATTGGTTGGCTTTCTTGTACATTGAGGAGAAGCTTTGTCTTGCTGGCATCTTGACAGAAGCCTTTTCTGAGTTGCGACTTGACAGCTTGTGATACTTTCACTTGCATGCAGAATGAACGATGCTTGAGCCCACACCAACCAGCATGACCCACTTGCATGCTGTGAAACGCAATTGGCTTGCATTTGACTAGGTTGTGATGTGGTGTATTACGAACCGTGATGTGCCAACTGTAGGTGCCGAGCAGCAACTCACCGCGTTGCAAGCCTCAGTCAAGGACATGCAACAGCAAGCTCAGCAGGACGCTCAGTCTCTGACATCAGATCTGGAACGCACAAAGCTGCAACTTTCAGCTGCCAATCAAGAGCGTGATGTCCTAGAAGCCTCCTTGCTTCAGTCCCAGGCAGACACAGCAGCTTTGGAGGGTAAACTGGCACAGTCAGCAGGCCGCGTTCAAGCTTTGGAGGGAGAGAGACAGCAGCTGCAGTTGAACCTGGACGATGCAAAGCAGAGGCTGGCAGCTGCACAGAAGCAGATTACTGATGCTGAGGTGGCTCAGCAGGCGAGCCAGCAGCTGTGTGCACAGCTCAGGTCTGAGCTGACTGGTGCACAGACACAGTCACAGACGGCCAGATCAGACTTGGCAGAGGCTTCACAAAGATACCAGAAGCTGCAAAGTGAGTTTTCAGATACACAGAGGCAGTCAGCAGCAGCAACTGCACAGCTGTCTGAGGCACAGCAGCAGTGTGGGAAGCTGCAAAGTGAGCTGTCACAAGCTGTGAGGCAGTCAAAGGCAAGCAGCACAGACTTGGCAGATGCACACACGCAGTGTCAGACACTCAGGGCTGAGCTGGCAGCAGCCCAGCAACAGGCAGCAGCAGTCGGTGCTGAGCTGGCAGATGCACAGAAGCAACATCAGACCCTCAACTCAGAACTAGCTGACGCAAAAGGGATGTCAAAAGCAACCAGCAAGGAACTGTCAGATGCACAGAGGCAGTGTCAGCAGCTGCTGTCTGAGCTGACTGATGCTCAAAGACAGTCCAGGTCAGTCAGTACACAGCTGTCAGATGCACATCAGCAGTTTGAGGTGGTCAAGGCACAGCTGGCGGCAGCTGACAAAGCCTTGGTGACTGCTCAAGAAGAAGAGAGGCACACCAAAGCAAGCTGGAGTGCTGCGGAGCGCAGGCTGGAAGCAGAGAAGGACGCATTGCAGGTGACTACCCTATTGCCAGATTCTCTCTGCCCAAAACAGTTCGGATCGCTGCCTGCATTTTGCGCAAGTGCTACGCATCCATGCACTGTTCTTTGCGAAGGGTCAGGAGTCTTTTACCAAATATACCTTTGGCCGCTCACTTAGAATTGACCTTGAGCTTTATGCCGGCACCGATTTCAAACGGACTCATTCAAAATTCGCGCTGGCACAAAGCAGTTTGTGTATTGACTTTCCTGATGCTGACATGCTGTCTGAGTGTATGCAAAGTTGCATTCTCCAAGGTAATTATGCGTTTTGTCCTCTTCACTGTAAGACCATTGTTACTGTGTACGTGCAGACGGTGGCAAGAGAGTTGGCCACTGCTCAAGGCAAGCTTGCCACAGCTGGCAGTGAGCTCAGGCAGATTGCCTCACAGGCTGAGCAAGACTCACAGGAGCTGAAGCAGGCTCGCATGCTCATAGCTCGGCTGCAAGCACAGACCACCTCAGAGGCTGAGCATGAGTCACAGCAGCTCAAGTTGGCTCAGCATGACTTGAGTCAGTCCAGGCTTGAATTAGACCGCGCTGTGCATGAAATGGGGATAGTGCAGAGCCAACTGAGTTCTGCTCAGCAGACAGCACAAAGAGCACAGGTGCACAGATTCACTATTCAGCATTTACAACAGCAATACTGTTGACCCATGGCTGTGTGAACATTTTCCAGATTGTTCTGCATTGTAAGGGGCTTGTACTACATTTGCTTTGAACTTGCAGTGCACCTCATCAACTGGCTCCAGCAAACGTCTATATCTGTGTTTGTGTTGCGAGGCAATTGCAAAAACTGCAACTGCTATATCCTTGCACTGTTCAGAACCTGCCAGAGCCTTGCTGCCTGTTCTGCCTCATCAACTGAGTGTCACACCAGCTGGCCCTGCTACACAGCTTTGTCACAACTGCAAGCACAGCTGAGGCACCCTGCACTGTCGCACAGACCAGAGCACACTGCAGCATCTTCTGTGTGTGTTCAAAAGCACATGGAATCATGTAATGACCATACCAACAAATGTAAGCATCTGTCAACCTGCTGCACACAAGATGTGTGATATCCACTGCTTGCACTTGCAGGCACAGCATACAGCAGTCCAGGCAGAGCTGGAGGCTGCAAGGAGGGAATGTACCACCCTGGGGGCAGCTGCTGAGGAAGCTGCTGAGCTGAAGGAGCGCCTGTCAGCTGCTAGGTCAGCTGCTGCCACTGCTAAGCAGGCAGCGCAGAAGGAAGCTTTCCAGCTGCAAGCGCAGGTGACTCCTGCTGCTTTCTTGTTGTCAAGGATTACACATGCGTGAAGTTCCCTGCAATGTGCTTCCTGCATATAGCACCCATGTCTTGTCTGTGGGGCAAACACAGTCACAGGTGTCAAATGCTTCTCATCCCATGTGACGCAGGCCAAGGCTGCAAAGGCAGCTGCAGATGCAGCAAAAGAGTCTCTGGAAGCTGCTCAAGCAGAGGTCGGCTCTCTGAAGAGCCACTTGGCAGCAAACCACAGTGCCACATCATCTTGGATGTCTAAAGCTGAGTCCGCTCAGCGCCAGATCAGCACCCTGCAGCTTCGACTGGAGGCTGAAGGTGAGGAGCACCAGAAGTTGCGAGAGGAGCTTCAGGCTGCAGTTGCTGCTGCTAATGGACACGAGCAAGCAGCCGCAGCCAGGTTGCAAATCGAAGCATGCACGCTGCGTTCAAACTTGGCCACAGCACAAGAGGTTGCAGCTGCTTCAGCAGCTGCCTGTTCAGAAGCAGAGCAACAGCAGCAGCAGCTGCAGGTGAAGCTGGAGGCAGCCAACCAGCAGGCGACAGCACACAAGGCAAAGGCAGACTCTGCTCTGAAGCATAGCAGGAGCTCTGAGAATCAGGTCAACAGTCTCAAGCAGCAGCTCAAGGAAGCAGAGGCACTGAGTGAAGAGCAACGACACGCTGCCCAAGCTGCGCAGCAAACTGCTGCTGCTTTGCGTGGCGAGCTTGACTCAGCCATTGACCTTGCATCGTCCCCACACAAAGCCAAAGCAGATGCTGCACAGAGGCAAGTGCGCGGTCTTCAAGGGCAGCTTCGCACTGCACAGGAGCAAGTGACCTCACTTGAAGGACAGCTGACAGAGCTGCAGCAACAAGCAGAAGAACAGGCAGCTTCGTCTAAGAGGGGATCAGCATGGTCAGAGTCTGCTGGTCTGCGCAAGCAGTTGCAAGCAGCCAAGGCTGCAGCATCAGAAGCACAGGAGCTTGCTGGCAGCCTTCAGTCTGAGCTGGAGTCTGTCCAAGAGCTCAGTGCGTCTCACAAGGCAAAAGCTGATGCTGCACAGAGGCAGGTGCGTAGCCTACAAGGTCAACTGCGGACCAGACAGGAGCAAGCTTCCTCCCTTGAAGCACAGCTGGCAGAGATGCAAAGTCAAGCTGATGTCCAGACGCCCCTTAGGCGGTCTTCAGCCCTGCATGCTGGGCATGCTGTGCTCCAAAAGCAGCTTCAAACGGCCAGGTCCACAGCAGCTCAAGCTGAGGAGTCGTCATCTGCCTTGCAGTCCAAGTTAGAATCTGCACAGCAGCTCAGCGCCACATACAAGGCACGAGCAGAGGCAGCGCACAAGCAGACACAGAGGTTGCAAGCAGAGCTCACAGCAGCCCAGCAGCAGCTGGTTGATGCTGAAATTTGCGCTGATCAGCATCAGCAAAGCATGCGTGAAGCACAGTTGGCATCCCAGAGACTACAGAAGCAGCTGGGCAGCCAATCAAACACACAAACTGCATGTCCAGATCCAGCTGTGCATCAACAGCATGAAGTCATGCAGACGCAGCTGGCAACAGCGAACCAGCTTGCTGCATCTCTGAAGGCCAAAGCGGATGCAGCGCAGCACAGAGTCGCAACGCTTCAAACCGATTTGGAGTCTCAGCATCAGCAGCATTTGGCGTTGCAGGAGAGTTTGGCCACTGCTGAGGCTGCTAGCTCCGCACTCAGGGCTGAGCTTGCCACTGCTGTGCAAGCCCGCGCCACTGCTGAGCAGAAGCTTGCAAGCTTGCAGGTATGAGCTGCGCGTATCTGTGCGCACTGTCAACCTGTAGGACAGCTTGATTCAGTAACAACAGTCATGCGTGCTGTCGCTTTCGTTCAAAGGCCAACTTTGTGTTGTGTGAGCATGTAACAATACATGGTGAGTCAAATTGACTATGCAGTCCATGTTTGTGTACGCTGACTTGTATGAAGCTTTGCGCAGGCTCAGAGCTCAGCTGCTAAAGTGAAGCAAGCTCAAATTGAGCAGCAGCTTTCAGCCTCAGCAACTGCTGAGGCAGCTGCTCAGGAGGTTGCCACAGCAGGTCTGGAAGCCTCTGACAGAATCCCTGCCTTAGAGCATCAGCTTCGCAGAGGGGAGGCTAAAGTGGCAGGGACCAACGCACAGATGTCTTCCTTGCAAAACCGCCTGGCTGAAGCAAACCGCCGAATAGACGCAGACGCTGCAGCTACAGCAACTCTTGAGATGCAGCTGGACCTTGCACAGAGTGAGCTAGCAACAGCAGCAGCACAACAGCATGTGCTTGCATTGCCAGCATCTGGACAGCAGGGCAGCAGCATGGCTGACCTGCACGCTGTGCGTGCTGAGGATCGTGCTCAGCAGGCTCGTTTGAACTCTGAGCTGGCTGCTGCCAAGGCGGCATTGGCAGAGTCACAGCACAAGCTCAAGTCGGCAGTGCTGGAAACTCACAGGCACCGTGAGGATCATCAGGCTGATCTTCATGAGGCACAAAACAGCCTTCTGGCGGACCAAGATGGACTTCAGCACAGGTTCCTCCCTTTCTCACACTGGTGCTTTGGCCCGCTGTGTTAAACAAGCATCTTGATACGCATGCCATTATTAAAAAGTGTGTGGCGTGGATCTGTCATTGCACAGCCATTTACAATTCAAGTGCATAGGGGTGATTACATGTTCTGTGGTCACATAGCTTGCTTGCTGATATGCATACATTTGCTCTGAACCACCTTTGCTGTCCACAGCAACTACAACAGAAAGTCAACTGGATATGGTAGCAGTTGAAGACACAGAATGTGCTTGCAGGCTGTCAGAAAGCGAGCGTACACTGCATGCTAGCAAACAAGCTCAGCAGCGCCTGCAGCAGCAGCTGGCTGAGTGCAAGGCTGAGCTTGAGGAGGCGAATGGGAGAGCTGATGCTGCACACTCAGAGGCTCTGAGTTACCTCAGCAAAGTCAGGCAGCAGGACAGACAGGCTCAGCTAGATAGGTCAGTTTATGATAAATCTCCGGTATCATTGTCATTGTGTTTCATGCATGCAACAGAGGCTGTGACAGTTGTCACATTGGATTCTAGTGTTCCCATTGCAAATTTTTCAACATTTTGTACAAAATAGAGATGCCTGCCTCGAGATCTGTCATGTTTATCTTGATCAAGCACAGACCACAGCACAATGTGCCAAAGATGCATCACTGCTGCCACGTATCATGTCACTGGGCATGCGCTGAGATATGTAGCAGCACAGGGCAATTGAAATGCCAGAGATGTTGGTACCTTGTGCAATCACTGAGACAAACTGCCTTTGAACAATGCATAGGTCACATTGGCATTCTTGAATGATTTGCATGGCATTAGTCATTTGTGAAGCCACATTAAGGGACCATTGAGTACTCGAGAAGCTTAACATCACCAAATTACATCCAGTTTGTCATGAATGCTATCTGCAACAAATTTGCTACTGCACGGCTGTATTCGATACTCACAATGTGCCTGGATTAAGATGCAGGCATAAAGCTTCCAACAGTCAAGCTCAGATGGACATGCAGCAGAATTTGAGTATGCTGGTCAGCCAGCAGGAGGTGGAGCTGCATGCAGCCAAGCTTGCATCTGACAGAGCTGCAAGGCTGCAGTCTGCTCAGAAGCAAGAGCTTGCAGAGGCTCTGCCTCAGGTCAAAGACCTCACGCAAGAGGTTGCCGCACTGACCAGGTGATCCAGTGCTGTATGCCCACATCAGGACAAGGACAAGCATTGCCCACATGACTCGTGTCATGTGTGCTTGCCAGCTACCACACACAAGAATGCTGAGAATTGGTATGATTGCTTTTGAGCAGTTGAAGATGTGACAACTCACTGGCTTGGAACCAGTTTGTCTGTCGCTCATGGTGACAATGCTCTGATGTAATATAGAGCTGTGCTGCAGCAAGCATGTCTCACAGCAAGTTGTGTGTGATGTGTACAGGCAGTTGGAGGAGTTGCAGTCAGCAGCTCGTCACTCTAAGTACAGTCAACTTGAGCATGGAGCACAGTCCTCCCCTCAACCTGGTTCAGTCAATGTGACCATTCTCAGACAGATGAATGCCAAGCAGAAGCGCATTGAAGCCCTTGAGCAGGCTGCAAGAGCTGTCAACTCCCAGCACCAGACAGACCTTGCTGAGCAGCGTCAGCAGGTCTCCCGTCTACGTCAGCAGCTGGGCTCGCTACACAAGCATCTAGAGGCTGTTCAGGCAGTCAGCATCAAATCTGGCAGGGCACAGTCCAAGGCAAAGAAGCCAATACTTATTCAACAGCAAGGGTCAGACCAGCTGTCAGTCAGGAGTCTTCAGGAACTGCTGTACGGTGCTCAATGTCAGCTAGCTGAGCAAGCACAGCAGATTGCTAAGCTCCAGCAAGAAGCAACTGTAGCTGACACACAGCTTGAGAAGCTGACGAACCTCCTACAAGCTCAGGAGGCCCACAGCCAGCGACTTGAAGTCCAGCTTGACAGCAAAGCCGACGCTGCTAAGTCTCGATTTGCCAAAGTGAGCGAGCATTTGGAAGCAGAGCGGCGGACAGTCAAAACTCTGCGCACCGAGCTGCAGTCGCTGTCCACTTCTACTGAGTCCCACGTCAGCCGCCTGGCCACGGAGCTTGAAGCCAAGCAAGGCTTACTCAGAGGTCTGCAGACCACGGTGCACTCCGCCAAGGCTGACGCTGAGTGTTCCCGCAGCCAGGCCGAGGCTGCCAGTTCGGCGATTGCCTGCCTTCGTGAGGCTGGAATGGATCTGGACCGGGTTTCTGCGCAACTGAACAGTGAACGGCAGGTGTAGTTCTGCTGTTGATTTGCCTGTGGCAAATTAGCAAAGACTATCAGGATGCATTGCCAGCACAGTGGTGCTTTTCCTGCAAGATTGCTGTGCATGAAACCTCATCAGCCCATGTGTATTGTAGCATTCAGCTGTCTTGCTTGCATTTTTAACCACAGCTGTATTTCAATGTTGCAACATATGACTCCTCTCACTTCAAGTCCAGAGAGGATCATGGACAGAAATGACAGTTGCAACATGCGTGCGTTGTCCACTGTCATAGATGTTATAGATATCAACGCATCTGATTTTGCAGATGTCTGCAAGCTTAAAGGCCAGGCTGCAGAAAGCTGAAGCAGAACTTGAAGTTGGAGTCAGCCATCAGCGGCACTTGCAGGTGCATTTAGACTCAGCTGCCACTCATAACTCAGCTCTCTCTCAGGAGCTTGAGGTCGAGCTGCAAAACAATGCTGAGCTGGCTTCTGAATGCAAGGCGCATCAGTCACACTGCATACAGGTGATCACTGCATTGGACAGCATTGTCATGACAGCACAATGCAAGCAATCTGCAAATAGCGATCACAGATGGGCTGCAACATGTTTTGCTTGTGCAAAGCTTTGCTGTCCTCACGCGCTAGTCAGCAGCCAGCCTGTCAGCCAACCTACTTGCAATATGGCTCATTACCTCTCAAGTAATGAGTCATATTGCATGTTCTTGACTGCAGAGCAGACAATGCTCGACAGCGTTGCAAATGTTTGAGTTGCTGAATGACTTTGCACCTCACAGTAATCTGCTCCCACGTATTGATCTTCAGCAGCCTTGCTTTGCTGTACACATGTGCATTTCACAATCACTTGCACACCATGTCATATGTGCTGCATACAATGACAGCTGCCCTGACAGGTTGTAACGATGCTTCAGGCGCAATCAGAAGTGGCACAGCTGCAGGAGCAGCTTCTGGCAGCAGTCACCCAGCAGGAGGCTTTGCACAAAGCACTGCATGAGATGCAGGCTACCATAGCCGTGCTCCGAGACCAGATTCAGCACCAGGCAGACAGTAGTGCATGTCCTGAAGCTGCTCAGGACAATGGCCTGCTTTATGAAAGGGCAGGCAATGATGTAGGCCATATGGCAAGCCCCAACACTAGCGAATTGGTTCAGGCTCTGCAACAACAGGTGACAGACCTCAAAGCCATCTCATTGTTTCTGGATGACTGCCAACATCAGCAGCAGCCCAGACAGCCTGTGCTTAGGTCTGCGTCCTTGGGGGGTCAGCACTCAGGGTCAAGGAACAGCGCCAGGGTTGGGTCCATACTGCATGGGTCAGCAGCACAGAAGCATGAATGCATGATGCCACCCCCACCCCCTAGATCCCTGCCAAGCCGAAGGCTACCCATGTCTGCCTATGCTAGCCCAGTAGGTGGCACACAGTCTCACCAGACTGATGCCATCAAGGCACATCACTCTCTGCGGCACTCAGCTTCTCTGGCAGCTGCTGCAGCGGGTGCTGCATCTAGCAATGACACATGCTGGTGTGGCAGACCCAAGAAGATGAGTGGGTCTGTAGTCAACACCCCTGTTCAACAGTATGGGTCCAGTGCCCAGGGCCTTGCCAGTCAACGGCATGGGCAGCAAGAGGGCTACTTGCCATCTAGTAGCTCAACCCCAGTCAAAGGCAGTGACAGGTGTGCAAAAGTTTGACTGAATTGCTGAATTCATTGGTTGGTTGAGGGCAGATCTGTCCTTTGCTTTGTTTATGGTCATTGAATGCATTTAGGTTGAAGCTGCTCAAGATGCATCCAGATGGTCTGTGTCAAGCATTGTATATATAGCTTTGCAACTTTTGTTCACTTCTTCGTGCCTGTGCTGATACCTCTCTCCCACTCACACATCAGATCCACCTCTCACATTCCTCATCTTGTTCAGGTCCAACATCAGCAAGATACAGATAGATCGTACAGCTGTTCATGAATCCATACAGCGGCAGAAAGCAAATCAGGCAGGTCCTTACAGTGTGTACCACAGCCAAGCTTTGCAAGCAGAGTTGCGACACCTGGATGCCCAGGAGAGGCTTGACAAACAAGAATGATCCAGCATAGAACACATGTCACATTTCATTCCTCACTTCAGTGTATATGTTCCAGCCCGTATCTTGTGGCCCATTCTCTTGCTGCTGTCATGCCACGTATTGCTGTAGACTAAGCTGTAGATCAAATGTCACAGGAGACAGTTTGTTGTCTGGAGCACATACATTCTCAGATTATGTCTGTGTCTTGGGGCTCATTAGACTACTAAAGCTGCTGATCCATCATAAGCAGGGTCTGTCAGTACTGATATCATGTCTACCTTTTTCACCACTGTCTACCACAAGCAAGCCTAATCACTGTCTACCACAAGCAAGCCTATTCATAGTAATACTATACCACAAGCAAGCCTATTCATAGTAACACTATACCACAAGCAAGCCTACAAACACGTTTGCACAAATTTGCATGTGAAGACTGTCTACTCCTCCATGTTGAGATCACTAGGCACAGGGTGAGGCCGGTAATTGTATGCAGAAGACAGACTCCTTGGCTGCATGTGATACAGAGCCTTCTCTGCAGGGTGGCAGAATGTACTGCAGTCCTGGCAAGCCAGCACACTCAAGCTTTCCTGGCTCACAGCTGTCCCCTGCGCAGCACACAGTGTGTTTCAGTTCAAGTCATGTCAAGCGTTGAGTCTGCAGTGTGAAGTTGCACTATCAAAGGTCCAAAATGAGGTGCTTGGGACGCTGTTTGCTGAAAGTGCAGCTTGCTGAGCAAAGCACAGAATGCTATCAAAGAGGGCTGTGAAAAGCTGTATATGCAGAGTGCAGGCAGAAATCACAATCTGGTTTCACCAAAGCTGGGTGCCTCAAATTTTGTAAGACTACACAACTGACCTGGCCAGATTCAGAACCTGTGGCAGCCATAGAGGCAGTGAAAGTGCGGTAGGCTGGCACGGACTGACGCCTTGGTACCAGGGAGGGAGAGTACTTTGGCACTTCTTCTGATTGCTGTGGAATGGAACTGAACGACAGGATGCCAGCTGAGCTATGGCCAGTGCCTCGCTGGCTTCTGTAGTATGACTGGATGCTGGTGTTGACAGGCGTAGGCAAGGGCAGGGACAGATCAGGAGCAGGATCTTCAGGATGGAGGATGTATCCAGGAGGAGCTCTGAAGGAAGAGACAGCTTCATCAAGGTCATCATCATCATCCACAGTGACTGCTGAAGTGAGCGCTGTGTGCTCAGGAAAGGGGGTGTGTCTGTTGTTTGAGTGTTGTTGGATGGCGGTCCGGATAGACTGTGGCTGCCTGAAGTCAGAGTAGAGAGAGAAGCATGCTTTCTTGCCGGACGGTGCAAGAGTTGAGAGGCTGCCGGTGGTGACTTCAGCACTTGGGAGCCGCTTTCTGCTGAAAGGGCCTTGCACGCTTGCAGCGGGAGAGCTGCAATGCGTGTTGGACTCCAAAGTGTAGCTGTCACCAGCAGTTGGCGCACTGGCAGCTGGTGCCGAGCCGTGCAGTCCTGCGTCGTTGTGTGCCTGCATAGCGTATCTGAGGGCAGGGTGCAGCTCGTTTCCAGTCTGGGTGGACATCCTAACGCCGCAGAGTAGACAAGTCAGCCAGCACAATGCTGTATGCAGGAAGCAGCTGGCCCGGTGCGCGATGTGATCTTTACAACACGACCTTCAGTTTAAATCCGCCAACAAGGCCATTGGCGGACAGCATAATCGTAGCACAGCATGATGCCGTTTCGTCTCCTCTCAGTCTTTGATGTCATTGTATCCCTGCGGTTGGAAACAAAGAGATTTTTTCTATCGAGTACTTTATGATGTCGTAGTGTGAATCATTGAATTGAACTGTGCTGTAGCTAGAACGGTAGTGCACGCCAGGAAAATTTCGCTTTTGATGAGCAAAAAACATCACTCAACTGGGCAACTGCAGGCATGCATATGCAAAAGGTGGTCTCTCACAGCCTGTCAAACATCAGTTTACCGAGCTTTGCTGAAGAGTGCGGTTTCGAGAACTGATCATCGGATCCACTAAGGAAACATCAGGTGAGGATGCAGTTAACGTCAGCAATCAGGAAGCCTGGGCCCTGCTTTCAAACATATGTGAGGCTTAAAACATTGTGTGGGCAGCTATTTGTGGTTGATCATCACTCTTTTGGCATCCTTGATCAATTCATTCTTTTTCTTGAGGTCTCTTGCTATTTGACGCCTATACGTGGCTGAGCACAACTACTTGTGGCTGATCATCATCTTTTTGGCACTCTCAATCATTTCCTCCTTCTTTTTGGGGTCTCTTGCCATCTGCTTCTTCACATTCTCTTCTGGGATATCCAAACCCTTCTGCACAGCTGGCCGCTCCTCAATGCGCTTCATCCAGGCTTTCAGATGAGGCATGTCATCAATCTCAATGCCTGTAGCAAGCCATGGAGGATCTTGGGGTAGATAAATACATATGTTAAGTAGAAATGAGCTGCATATCCATACTATTAATAAACACTAAACTGCAAACTGCTTCCAGCATGCTTGTGCATGCTCAACATGGTCTGAACAAGTCAGCTCATTTTGCTGGCAGTTAGCAAAGGTGTTGCAGAGCTGTAGATCGTGCCTGCCCAAATCTTCCCAACTGCCTGGAGCATCAGCTGCAGCTGCCTTGTAATGCAATGCAATGTATGCCAACAAGCATTCTGGCATGGACAACTTTCGTTTGCAGGCTCCTGTTGTACTGCAGTACTGCCGACAAGCATGAAAGCCTGTGCAGCATTTACCTGCCCACTCATGCATGAAGACCCAGGAGAAATTGGCCATGTCAGCAATGGTATACTGCCCAG